>SXGQ01313839.1_pt1 | contig 35897 bp, 32 predicted proteins | sample 3178371 | NCBI WGS metagenome assembly SXGQ01 (sample SAMN11356859, study PRJNA531348) | freshwater metagenome | isolation source: freshwater sample F1-20 | place: China: Fuxian Lake, Yuxi | collected 2017-12-25 | reverse complement strand
GGTCTTAAAGGGAAGCTCGGCCTCGCCGAGCGCCTCGACTAGTCCGGTCGGGCAGATCGCCACGGTCTGACCCTGCTTGAGCAGCGCGACCGCGTCGTCGATCGAGACCTGCACAAAGCCCCAGCGCAGGGCGAACTTCTTCAGGAACGGAAAAGAGAACACCAGCGGATGCACGAGCAGGCGGGCCGACGCCCGAACCTTACCGAATAGAAAGACGTCGCGATAGCTCACATGATTACCACAGAGCAGCACCGTCCCCTCCGGCAACGTCCCCACGACCTTCACCGCACCCACCAGCATGCGCACCAGCGAAGTCGCGGGCCGCGGACCGACATGCAAAGGCTCGCCTGCGGACATAGGTGAAGCATAGTCGCCCCAACCCCCGAAGCAACCCCTACCCATGCGCCTGCTCGCCCTGCTCTGCCTGTTTGCCGTCCACGCACTGACCGCCGCCGAAGAGAAGGTCGTCATCTGGAAGATGGACGACGTCCGCGCCGGCGAGAAACGCCGCCTGCAGGCCGGCTTCAAGCGCCTGGCCGAGTGGGCCCAGGCCGAGAAGACGGTGGTGACGATGGGCGTCATCTGCGATTCGTTCGCCCAGCCCAACGCCGACGACATCGCCTGGATCAAGGCCAACGCGATCGAGAACGGCGGCGTGGTCGAGTTCTGGCACCATGGCTGGGATCACCGCAGCTGGACCGAAGGCGGCAAGCAGCTCTGGGAATTCCGCGGCCCCGACATCGCCACGCAGGCCAAACACCTCAAAGAAGCGCAGGCGATCTTCAAGCAGACCACCGGACTGACCTTCCGCGTCTTCGGCGCGCCCTTCAACCAGGCCGACGACGCCACCATCGCGGCCATGGACGCCATGCCCGAGATCGCCATCTGGCTGTACCCGCCCAAGAAAGAGACCAAGCGCAAGGTGCTCGGACGTTCGTTGAACATCGAGCCGACCACCGGCAAGGTCAGCTACGCCATGTTCGCCCAGGATTACGCCGCCAGGAAGCCCACCGGACTCATGGTCCTCCAGGGCCACTGCGGCATGTGGAACGACGAATCCTTCCGCGACTTCGTCAAGATCGCCGCCCTCCTCAAGCAGGACGGCTGGACCACGATGACCGCCAGCCAGTACGCCGAGAAGGCCGTCAAGAAGTAAGGGCGGAGAGGGAGGCCGTCATGAGCGAATACATCAGGAAATTCCCGCCGATCATTTCGGTTACAATGTAAGGGGTTAAATAGTACTTAACCTCAGGAATACCCCCCCTGTTACGCTTGCATTAGATATCAAATAAGTATGCTGGCGGTACGCTCTCATGAAAAAAATCCTACTCGGCCTGCTTTGCCTCGTCGCCCTCCATTCGACGACCCAAGGACAGACGTCGACGACGACGATCGGCGGTCAGACCGTCAACAGATATTCGAACGGATATCAGAACTACAACGTTCCTTCGTATGGTTACGTGTCTCGATACTACGAGAACGGCGCATGGCGCTATTACGTCAATGGCTCGCTCCTCGACTACAACTACTTCGGTAGCCTCAAGACGATCACTAGCAACGCCACCTTCGACCTTGGGAAAATCGGTCAATTCGGGCGAATCGAGACCGACCAGAAATTCGCGCTCATCTGGCAGACTTTCCGCGAAAGCCACTCGCTGAACCTCGAAGGAAGATTCATTCCGGCGAACAATGCGAAGACTCCGGCCAATAAACTGACCCTTTATGAGTTTGCGCACTATGTCTCCGAGGCGCGCCCGGCCATAACGATCAGCTCCATCGTCAAATGCGATCGCTGCTCCGGGAAAAGAATGCGCACCGGACTCACGCCCACGGGCGCGGTCGGAGAAGTCCCGTGCGAAGACTGCAACGCTTATGGCAGCATCGCCAAGCAGGAGAACTATGCCCTGATCATCACGGGGGCATTGCCCCAGCGGCCGAAACTTGATGAACTCATCAAGGAAGGCCTAGTGGCGGCTCGGGTCGTGGCCGCGCCGGCTCCGGTCATTCCGGCACCGATGCCCAAGAAGCAGCCAGAACCCATGCAGCCGGCGCCTCAGGTCATTGCGCCTGTAGTCGTCGTCAAGGAACCCGCCCCCGAAGACCGGTTCAGGAGCGCCAAGGCCAAGGCCGAAGCCGGAGACTCCCAGGCACAATACGAACTCGGCCTGTTCTTCTCCCAAGATTATGAAAGAGCTGTAGCCATCGACTACTTCGAGGCTTTCACCTGGACGGAGAAGGCAGCCCAGAAGAACCATCGCATGGCGCAACGCCTTCTTGCCAAATTCTACGAACTTGGTCGCGGTACGGACAAGAACATGGAACAGGCCATCAGGTGGCACAGATCCGCGGCCCTACTGGGTTGCAAACAAAGCCAGCGCTGGATGGGACAGATGTACCACACCACCTTCCAAGGATCCAAAGCTTTTGAAGATTTCATCAAGAAGGACACCACGAATCTTTCCGAAGCCTATGCCTGGTTCCTGCTTGGCGCGGAGAAGAGCATCCCAAGCCGAACCGACACCAAGACACCTACGACCGAAGAACTCTCTTTCGGCCCGGGGCTCCTGCTTCGCGATTATGACTTCGAAACTTCGACCCAAAGTACCTGCGAAGGCGAACGGGACAACGTGGCTAAGAATCCGGCCTTTAACCGAGCCATTTCCGATTCCGCAAAGTCCCGATTTGCGAGCCTCCAACAGGAGTCCCTGGAGTATCGGAACGCTAATAAGCCTCGCTAAACTTTAAAAGAGGCGGAGAGGGAGGGATGGTTGCGCTAACCTTCAGGCCTGACGGCCCGATGCCGATGGAACAGCCTGCTCGGCCTTGCGGCCAGCGCCGAGCGAAGGGTTCTCACTCCTCCGAACCTTCGTGCCCTCTGGCCCTCGGGTCTACGAGTCCTCCATTAAACTGGCGGAGAGGGAGGGATTCGAACACCCGGAGCCTTGCGGCTCGGCTGATTTCAAGTCAGCTGCATCCTTCTCAGCGCGGAATCCCCTCAGAAATCCAGTGGCAGGTAAGCAATCACAGCCAAAGCATTGCAGATCGAATCAGCCCGTTCCAAGACAGACGGAAATTCAGGGCTCTTGATCACAGCGGGATCACGCCCAGCGTAAGGATCCAGATCGCGCAAAATCCTTACGCTGCTTAAGAATGCCTCTGTTACCTCCCTTTTTTGGTCATCTGACAGCTTGTTTATTTCCGAAGTAATCAGGGCCGGCGTCTTGACTGAGTTGAACGAAATTCGGGCCGAGTTAATTTCTGCGACCACCTGCTTCCAATAGATATATTTCTCTAGGGCATAAGGATCTTCCTTAAGCCTCGCTTTCAAAATCGCTATTTTATTGACCCAGCTTTTAGCTAAGTCTTTGCGCCTCATCCAAGCAGCCTCCCGTGGAGGCAAATGATCGTATTTGTAAGCCTCGTTGTAAATCCAATCAGCAGTAGCCCTGAGCTCTGCGTCACTCTGGGCGGCAGTCTTAATCCCCGTAGAATTCAAGTATCGCTGCATCTCAATATCATCCTGAGCGTAGAAATACCGGTTCGTCGAATCGCTGGCACCAGACATGGGGATCCCTGTCGAACTTGCATTCGAAGCCGAAGCCTTGGACTTCTTGAGCCGGCCGGTCAGAATTGGCTCCAAACTTCTTTCACCCGAGTAAGGTATAGGTAAAACGCCGTACTCCCTGTATTTAGAAATTCGGATTTCGGTGTAACCTTTTTCTCCTTCTTTTCCCAGTTGATCCGAAATTTTCGATAAAGCATACTCTGAGTCGAATGTTGCGGACTTGATTGCATCCTCGAGCGAGGATGTACTCATCATGGTAGTCTCAATTGCAAACCACCGCCTTTTGTCAGTCTTATCATATATGCTTACGTATGCATGACCTGGGACAGTTATAATGCCGACATTTAAACCTATCTTACGTAGTAAAGACGCAAGCAAAACAGAGCCATCTATGCAATTAGCCTGTTTTGAATCAATAGTCTGATCAAGAAATCTGACGTGCTGGAATCGATGCAGACTCGAATTCGTGGTCGTCGAGATGTTTGAGTAAGCAATACGTCGATTCGCCAGGGCGGTCCATATAGAGGAAATCTGAGTTATTGTCTCGGTCTCATCATCACCGTAACCTACAAAAGAATTGGCCGTCCCGGCGTCTAAGGCTTCTCGGAGTATTACATCAATCCACGGGTGGTTTTCATTTACGTACCCTGCAAACGTGGTTGGCCAAGGAAGCATTCGTGAACTCAACGTTCCATTGGGCGACACGGAGAGCCTATTCAAAGCGATGGGGCAGTCATTTATCTGGCGCGCCTGCCAAACTTCGGACTTGATCAGCTTACTCCCGCCTCCCTTTGACACCAGGAAAGAAACATTAAAAGGCGTTGTCTGCCTCAACTCCTGCAGCTTTACGAAATCAAACGAAGTTACCGGTCCAGCGGTCACGTAATTTTCGTCTTCAACGATTCTGATCGTGATGGCTGATTTCTTGAGAAACCTATCTCCCTCAATTTCAATCTCATATACCTCACCCTTTTTTACGTTACGCAAAATAACTCCAATAAGGCAGTTATCTCCATAGTGTCGCACCTCTTCGCGTTGGCTGGCACTTTTTTCTGACCTAACTTCAGTCTTAGCCGACTTGCCGGCATTCGACCAGGTCAGGACCATCGAACCGAAAATCTCTTTCCCGTAAGTGCTAAAGGGAGTAAATTCGAAGTCCCGACCGATTCCGCTTACCGCTGTATCGGGAACTGTAGCTGGTTGGGCATGTTTAGTTTCTGGATTACTACGACTGATCGGTACACTTGAAACCTTGGCTTCCAAAATCCGTTCGCCCGCTGAAACCTTGTTCGCCAACTTTTCCTCTTTAATATCAATAATAAGAACCCAGATGAAAAATCCTAAGCAGAGAAATGTCCCATATCCTCCGACTTTCTCTTTTAATTTCTTGTTCATTTCTTTTTCTTCATAATTTATTGAGTTAACCCATTCAAGAATATGTTAAACTGGCGGAGAGGGAGGGCTTCGAACCCCCGGAGCCTTGCGGCTCGGCTGATTTCAAGTCAGCTGCAATCGACCACTCTGCCACCTCTCCGTAAGAAGGATTCAACGGCGGGTGGGGTCTTCCCTCAAGCCGATTCGGTGCGTTACCCTTGGGCTTTCTCCTGATTTCCCTCGCGAAAGGGATTCGCCCTTGATGCGCGGATGAGCACCTGCGCCCGCGTCGAGGAAATCGACGGCCCTTACGGCCCCTTCGCCATCGGCGAACGCGCCATCCAACGTCTCTGGGCCTCGGGCGAAGTCCGCGGCCCGATGGCCGCCACCTCCGGCGCGACGATCGAGATCGTCCACCCGGGCGACTGGAACCGCGGCGCGGGCCCCGACTTCCTGGGCGCCGAAATCTTGGTCGACGGAAAGCGCCTCCGCGGCGACATCGAGATCCACCTCCGCTGCGCCGACTGGAACGCGCACGGGCACGACCGCGATCCGCACTTCGGCGGCGTCATCCTCCACGCGGTCCTGCTCCCGGGCACGAAGGACGTCTCGACGCTCGCCGGCCATCACCCCGAAACGGTGGTGCTCCTGCCCTACCTTCCACGCGACCTCGAAGACTTGGCCGAAGAAGACGCTCTCCTCGAACTCCGCGGCCGCTCGGGCGAAGTCGCCAAGCGCGTCCTTGCGGCGGAACCGAATCTTTCGCTGGGCCTAAAACGCCGAGCACTTGAACGTTTCCGCAATAAGACCAAGCACGCCCGCGCCCGCATCAAGGAGGTCGGCTGGGACGCGGCCTGCCATGAGCTCTTCGTGGAATCGCTCGGACTAGGCGGCAACCGCGCTCCGATGTCGGAACTGGCCCGCAGCCACTCGCCGGAACAGATGCTCATCCTCGGCCTCGACGCTCTCTACATGGAAAAATGCGGGCGCTGGCGCCTCCGCGGATTACGTCCTGCCGGCCATCCCCACCGCCGGCTCGGCCAATACCTCGAGCTCTATCGCCGCCGCCCCGAGTGGCGCGCCCACCTCCGCGATTGGGCCCTCGCCCTACCCTCCTCGCCGCTGGTCTCCGCACGTCGGCGACTCATCGACGAGGTCTTCGCCTGCCTGCTCTCCGACGGACGGGCGGACACGCTCTGCGTGAATGCGCTCCTCCCCCTACTGCAGGACCCGCGGCACGCCCTTGATCGTAGCTGGCTCGACTGGCCGCCAGGCCATCACCCTGACGACATCCATGAGGCCCGGTCCCTCATCGGGCTGTCCGGGACTGCCCGGAACTGGGAAGTCCAAGGCATCCTCGATATCCTGCGCCGTTCGATGGCGTCCGCCGAACCGAAGCCGGTTTAGGCCATCATCTTCCGCGCCTTCTCGAGCGAGACGGCCAGACGATCCACTTCCTCGAGGGTATTGTAGAACGCGAACGAGGCACGGGCGGTGCCACTGAGGCCGTAATGCTTCATGAGCGGCATGCAGCAATGGTGACCGGTACGGATGGCGATGCCGTCCGCATCCAACAACGTACCGATGTCATGCGGGTGCCCGCCTTCGATATTGAAAGAAATCACGGCGACCTTCTCGGGCGCTTCGCCCACGATGGTCAGTCCTTTGATGGCCTTGAGGCGCTCGGTCGCCGCCGCGAGCAGCACCTGCTCATGCGCATGTGCGGCGGCCTGGATGGGCATGAAGTATTCCAGGGCGACGCCGAGTCCGATGGCGCCGGAGATATCCGGGGTGCCGGCTTCGAAACGCTCCGGGGCCTCGCGGAAAGTGGTGCCGGCAAAGTCGACCTTGCGGATCATGTCCCCGCCGAACTGATAAGGCGGCATGGCGTCGAGCAGCTCCGGGCGACCCCAGAGCACGCCGATACCGGTCGGGCCGAAGGTCTTGTGCCCAGAGAAGGCGTAGAAGTCGCAACCGAGTGCGGGGACGTCGACTTTGAAGTGCGCGGCGGACTGGCAGCCGTCGATGAGGACGATAGCACCGGCCGCCTTGGCAAGACGCGTCATCTCGACGGCGGGATTAACGGTCCCTAAGGCGTTGGAGACGTGCGCGAAGGCGACGAGCTTGGTACGGGCCGAAAGCAGCCCCTTGAAGGCCACGAGGTCGACTTCGCCGCGCGCCGTGACGGGCGTGACGACGACCTTGGCACCGGTGCGCTCGGCAATCACCTGCCAAGGCACGATATTAGCGTGGTGTTCGAGGTGCGTGAGAAGGATTTCGTCCCCGGCCTTGAGGTTCGATCGGCCCCAGCATTCGGCGACGATGTTGATCCCTTCAGTGGCACCGCGCACTAAGACGCAGCCGCGGGTATCCTTAAGCCCAAGGAACTTTGCGACCGAAGCGCGGGCGGCCTCGTAAGCCGTAGTGGCCTCCTCGCTCAGGAGGTGGACGCCGCGGTGGACGTTGGCGTTCTGCTCGGAATAATAGCGTTCGAGGGCCTTGATGACGACCAGAGGCTTCTGGGAAGTCGCCGCGTTATCGAGGTAAGTCAGCGGCTGTCCGCGCACAGATCGCCCGAGAATCGGGAAATCTTTACGGAGAGTGGCGACGTCGAACACGGGCATGGGTCGAACGTAAGCGGACCTGGGCGGGGCGCAACCGGGAAGCGAAAATCAAGGGGCCGGCGGGAGGCGCACGGCCTTGCGAATATAGGCCGGCACATCGACGTCCTGCCCGTCGATGAAGGTCATGGGAGTGCCACCGAAGAGACCGCGGCGCATCGATTCCTCCGTCGCGAACTCGAAGATCGGCTGAGCGGGATCCTCGGCCTTGGCACCCTTCTTGGGCTTCGCCGGCGGCTTCGGCGCGGGTAGCGAAGCGCCGAGCACCGAGACTTCGATCCGGTCGCCAAGCGTAGGCTCGATGCGCGCACAGAGGACCGTGGAGGTTTCGCCGCCGAAACGCGCGCGGATGGCGGCGACGGCCTCAAAGGCCTCCGTGGAGGTCATCGCCGAACCACCGGCGACTGTGACGAAGAGCGAGGCGACCTTGGCGACCGCACCAGGCGCATGCGCCAGCGGACAATCGCAAGCCGCACGGGCGGCCTTCAGCGCAGCACCTTCGCCCTGGCCGACGCCATAAGCGAAGAGCGTGGGCGATCCGGGCGTGGAAAGGAGCGAACGTAAGGCGGCCGGGTCGACCGCGATGAGGGCGCCGGGCGCGAAGGCCGAAGCGAGGCCGCGGAGCGCGCCGCCGACCCATTTATCCGCGGCGGCAAACGATTCGGACAGTGGCGCGTCCGGCGAGACCTGCTGGAGCAAGAGATCGTTATGCACCACGACGAGCCCGTGGCACTTCTGGCCGAGTTTGACCGTGGCATCGTTGGCCTGGCGCATGCGACGCTCGCCTTCGTGCGAGAACGGCATCGTCGCGAAAGAGAGGACCGTCGCGCCGCACTCGGCCGCATAGCCGGCGACCACGGAGGCGGCGCCGCTGCCGGTACCACCACCCAAGCCAGTGACGAGCACGACCACGGGGACGCCGGCGAACAGGCGACGGAGCGCGGCTTCTTCAGATTCAGCGGAAGCAAGGCCCAGCGCGGCTTCACCCCCGGTACCCATCCCGCGCGTCTGCGCCCGGCCGAGCTGCAACGTGGCGGCGGTGCCGGCGGACAAGGAACGTGCGTCGGTGTCGAGCAACGCAACGGCGACTTCAGGCGGCAACTGCGCCGACAGTCGCGTGACCATCGAGCACCCTGCCCCACCGAGGCCGACCAGGAGGATGGAAGCGGGCGTGGACATCTTAGAGTCGGAAGATTTCCTTGAGCTGGGCAAGGAACCCACGCGGACGACGCGCCGGGGGCGGCGCATCCGTGATCGCGGCCGTCATGAGGCCCACCACGCCGGCATACTCGGGCTTGCGGAGGGATTCGTTCTCGAAGTTCGGGATACCCACGCGGGCGGAAAGACCCATGACCACCTGGACCGCGTCGGCCGCGTCGGCCAGGCTGGCGGAACCGCCGGTGAGGATGACGCCGGAAGGAATCATGTTCTGGTCGAGCTTCACGGCGTGACCGGGGAAGATCGCCTCCAGGCGGCGGAGCACGTCCTTGCGCACGAACTCGATCGTCTCCTGGTAGCGGAGCGAGAGCACTTGCGTGATCGTACCGCGGTTGAACTGCTGGTCACCCACGCCCTTGTCGCCGTCCTTCCAGATGGTCTGGTTGACGTCGTTCTCGCGGTGCATCGCGGAACCGAAGCGGAGCTTCAGGTCCTCGGCCGTCTCGCGGCTGATGCGCAGCGCCACGCTGAGGTCGTTGGTCAGGTGCTCGCCGCCCACGGGGATCGAGCCCGCACAGAGGATATGTTCCTTATAGTAGAGAATCCAGTCGGTCGTGCCGGCGCCCATGTCGATGACCAGCACCCCCTGCTTGTCGGCGTCGCTCGCGGTCGCGCAGGCCGCGGCATGTGAGGCCAGGATGAAATCACGGACCTTGATGCTCATGCCGTTCACCATCCCCACGCGCATGCGCATGTTGCCCTCCTCCATCGTCACGCGCCAGAAATTCACCTCGAGCCGCTTGCCCGCCATGCCCACCGGGTTGCTCACCGGTCGGTTGTCCAGCATCGTCGGCTGGCGCATGTAGAGAATCGTCGTGCGGCCCGCGGGGGGCTCGAGGCGCTTGGCGGACTGAATCGCCTCGGTGACGTCCTTGGCGGTGACCTTGCCGTCGTGCGCAGGCACGGCGACGAAGCCCTTCACGCGTTCGCCTTCGGCCGCGGGACCGGACAAAGAAAGGTAGATCTGCTCGACCGCGCGGCCGGAACCACGCTCGATGTCGTTGACGACCTCATGGACGCACTGCGTGAGTTTCTCGAGGTCGGTGACGGTGCCCTTCACGACGCCGTCGGTGCGGCGTTCGCTGAAGCTGAGCATGCGGGCCTTGCCGTCGATGATCTGTCCGAGGAGGCTGGCGGTCTTGTGCGTGCCGACATCGATGACGGCGATAAGGGAAGGAAGGGGCTTGGAAGTCATCGGGGAGGAAGGGGGACGAGGCGGGGCTCGGGAATGGGCGAAGTGGCGTTGGTCCGGTTCTGGATCGACATCTTCAGCACGTAGGCCTGCGCGGTCGTACCAGGTCGGCGGAGCATCTCGTCGACGTTGATGCGCGAGAGCAAGGCGAGCTCGTTGCGCCAGTTGGCGGTGGAGAAGATGATCTCGACGACCGCGGGGCGGTCCATCGGCTGCGTGCCGGGGCGCACGGCCACCCGCAGGTTCGAGCCGGGCGAATCTTCCTGCGCGCCGAAACAGTCGCGCAGCGAGACCGCCGACCACTGCTTATAGAGGTTCGGGTACGTCGTGCGTACGGCGAGCAGGAACGGGGCGGCGATCTCGATGCCATCGATCAGCATCTTGTCGTCGCTGCCGGTGGTACGGGGGTCGGTGATCTCGGGGAGATTACGGACGACCTGCTCGGGGTAACCCGCGCCGGCGAAGGTCTGGCCGTCGGAAGCGACGAGACGTACCTGCATTGCGCCCTTGGCGGACATCGACGCGATCTTCGCGATCGCGAGGCGTTCGCGCAGCGAGATATCGAGCGTGCCGTCGCCCCGGCGACGGACGTCGGCGGTGACGACTTGGTTGTCCGCCTCGAGGTCGGCCTTGATGGAGCGGACGTCGCGGGCAAAACCTTCCGGCCCGTTATCGATAACCTTCTTCACGAAATCCTTCGAGAGGTAACCCTCGGTTTTGTAACTGAACCCGCCCGCGGTCGGCACGGATCCATCGACGGCCAACCAAAGGACGCCGACAAGGACGACGAAGAAACCTAGCGCGAGGATCGTTGGCAGCTTGGAGCGGACGGCACGCTTACGGCCAATCTCGCCTTCGGGGACGCGGTTCACGTCCTGCGGCACGAGCGCGCGCCAGTCGCGATCGGCCGGACCCATAAAGGCGTCACGGCGTTTGCGGAAGAGATCTTCGAAGAGGCCCATGTTCAGAGTCGGACGGGTTGGGCGGCGCGCGCGAGGGCCGGAGCGGCCATGCGACGGACGAGCAAAGGGAAGTCGAGGCCGACACAGGAAGCGCTCTTGGGCATCAGGCTGGTTTCGGTCATGCCGGGCATCGTGTTGATCTCGAGGAAATAGAACCGGCCGTCAGGCTCAAGGAAGACATCTGCCCGAGCGAAGTCCCGGCATCCGCAGGCGGCGAAGAGCCGAGCGGCGGCGGCGCCGATGGCGGCGGTCAGTTCCGGACCCACGGCGGCGGGAAAGCGGTACTCGGAGGCGCCTTTGGTGTATTTGGTCTTATAATCGTAGACCCCGGTAAGCGGGACGATCTCCACGATGCCCATGGGCTGGCCGTCCAGAAGGCCGATGGACATCTCGCGACCGCGGAGGCGGCGCTCGGCCATCCATTGGCCGGAGGCCGGGATTTCCGCCAAGGCCTTGGTCACGGCGACCTGGCCATCCAGCATATAGAGCCCGACGCTGCTGCCTTGGTCCGAGGGCTTGATGACGATGGATTCACCCAAGGCGGCCACGAGCGCATCGGCCGTGGGCTTGGCGGCGCCAGCGAAGGCGACCTCAGGAATCGCCGGGACGCCCGCCCCGCGCATGGCGCGCTTGGTGGCGACCTTGTCCATGCAGAGCCGGTTGGCGACGGAGGAACAACCGGCGAAGGCGATGCCGCGGGCTTCCATCTCGGCCTGGGCGCGGCCGTCCTCGCCCCAGCCGCCATGCAGGGCGGGCAGGACGACGTGCTTGGAGCCGTCGAGCCAATCGGGTAAGGCGTCAGCGGTCAGATCGACGAGTCGTGACCCCGGCAAGACCGACGAGATGGCCTGGCCGGAGCGCAGCGAGACTTCACGTTCAGAGGAGAGGCCACCGCAGAGGACGATGATTTCGGGCGTCAAAGTCATAGGAGTTCCTTCCATTCTCGACCGAGGGCGATGATCTCCGGCTGGAGCTCGACGCCTTGGCGGGATTTCACCTCGGCGCGGACGGTGCGCATGAGCGCGATGAAATCTGCGGCCTGCGCGGCGCCGGAGTTGACGAGGAAGTTGGCGTGGGTGGGCGAAACGGAGACCGGTCCGACGGCCCGACCCTTGAGTCCGCTGAGATCGATGAGGCGGCCGGCCTTATCGCCTTCGGGATTCTTAAAGACGCAACCGGCGCTGGCCTCGCGCGGCTGAGAGGCGCGCCGCTTCGTCCCCATCTCGTCCATGCGCCCGCGGATGACGGCGGGTTCGTCGCGACCGGCGGAACGGAGCACGGCGGAGAGTACCACCGAGCCGTGGAGCTGCGGGCAGTCGCGATAAAGGGCGTCGAAACTGTCACGGCGCGCGGCGCGCACCTTGCCCTCCGGCGTAAGCCATTCGATGGACTCGACGACGTCGAAGATCCACCCGCCCATGGCGCCAGCGTTCATCCGCAGCGAGCCGCCGACGGTGCCGGGGATGCCTTCCAAGAACTCGAACCCCTTCCAGCCTTCGCGCGCGGCGAAACCACAGAGTTCCTTGAGGCGGGTGCCTCCGCCGACGCGGAAGCGGCCTTCGCCGAGATCGGCCACGGCTCCCCAATGCGCCGCGTCGAGGTGCAGAATGAGGCCATCGTAGCCTTCGTCGGGTACGAGGAGGTTGGAACCGCGGCCGATCACGAACCAGCGTAGGTCAAGCTCCGCGGCGGCGCGCAGAAGTACGACGATATCGTCCACGTTCGCCGGTTCGGCATACCAGCGGGCGGCGCCGCCGAGACCGAGCGTGGTGCGGCGAGCGAGCGGCTCGTTGGCTCGCAGGGCGCATTCCGCGGAAAGGCGGCCGGTGACGAGGTCGGGCAGATCCAGCGAAACGATGTCGGCACCGCGGCGACGGAGCACCTTGGCATAGGCTTCGGCGTCGCGCTCGATGTCACCCGCGCCCACGAAGGCCACGACGGTGTCGGCGCCGGCCGAAAGTTCGTCCAGGATGTGAGGCAAGGTCCGACGGTCCTCGACGAGGCGATGTCCGGAGCCGTTGACGATGGCGTCGGAGCCGCCGCCTTCGACGGCTGCTTCGCCGGCGGAATAGACCGGCAGGACGAGGGCATGGTCGGCGACGGCGAGCGCATCACGGAATTCGCGGACATACTGGCGCGTCCGCGTGTGGCGGTGCGGCTGGAAGACGACGACGAGGCGGCCGACGTGGGTCTCACGGACCCACTTCAGCAGTGCGGCGATCTCCGTCGGGTGGTGCGCGTAGTCGGCGAGCACGCGCAGGCCGGTGCGCTCGAAGAGCACGTCCTGACGGCGGCGGATGCCGCGCCAGCGGGCGAGCGGCTCGGCGACGAGGCCGCCGGTGATGAAGTGCGTGACGGCAAGCGCCAGCGAGGCGTTCGAGCGGTTGAAGGTGCCGGCCACCGGCAGATTGAACTGACCCGCCGGGAAACGTCCTTCAAGCGAGACTACGGAAGAGGCGTGACCGCCTTGGACGAGACGGAAGGAATAGTCACCGCCCTCGCCCACGCGGATCACTGGCACCTTGAGGCCGACGGTCAGCCGTTCGAGGCGTTCGTTGCCGACCGGGATGATCACCGCGGTGCGGGTGCGTTGAAAGAGCGCGCGGAAGACGTCCTCCAGCGCGGCTTCGTCGCGATAATAGTCAGGGTGATCCCAATCGAGGTTCACGGCCACCGTGACATCAGGCGAGAACGCGCCGATCGTGCCGTCGCTCTCGTCGACCTCGGCCACGACCCAAGGCGAAGAAGCGGAGGCGCGCGCGGGCGGGAAGGCCGGATCGCGGAAGAGCCCGCCGAGCACGTAACCGAAATCGGCTTCGGCGCTGGCGAGGGCCGCGACGAGCAGGCCGCACGTGGTCGTCTTGCCGTGGCTGCCGCAGATGGCGACGAAGCGGCGCCCCGCGACGGCTTCGGCGAGGAGTTCGCCGCGGCGGAGCGTGCGGACCTCATGGCGCTCGGCGAGCGCGAGCGCGGCGTGGCCGGCTTTCACGGCGCTGGAGCGGCCGACGACGGAAGGATGGCGCCCCGCGGCCCAAGGATCGCGAAGGAGCGGGATCTCGGCATTGGCGAGCTGGAGCTCCATCGGGCTCCCCGTCGAATCATCCCAGCCCGAGACGTCCCAGCCCTCCCCTTTCAGGTAGATGGCGAGCGGGCCGACACCCATGCCGCAGGCGCCGAGCATCCAGGCGGAAGCGCTCATGCGGCGATGAGCCGGCGGCGGCCGGCGAGGGCGATGGTTTCGTGGGCGAGTTCTTCCCAGCGATTGGAAGCATCGGCCAGGGCGAGCGCATCGCGCATCACCGCGAGGGCGGCGGAGTCGGCGAGGCGGTCGAAGACGATGCGGAGCAGCCGCGGGAGTTCCGTCTCGGGCAGGAGAATCGCCGCGCCGGACAGTTCGCTCTGGCGCGCGTTAGCCGTCTGATGATCGTCCGCCGAGCGCGGATAAGGGACGAGCACCGCGGGCGTACGGCAGGTCGCCAGCTCGGCGAGCGTGCCCGCACCGGCGCGCGTGACCGCGAGGTCGGCCGCGGAATAAGCCATGGCCATCTGATGGCAAAACGGGACGAACTTCACCAGCGAGTCGGGCGAGCGGACTTCATCCTCGCGGCCGCCCGGACCGGTGAGGCACAGGACATGGATGCCGCGGATGGCGAACTCCTCGAGATTGTCCTCTACCCAGCGATTGAGCGAGTGGGCGCCTTGGCTCCCGCCGGTGACGAGCACCACGCGACCCGTCGGCGGTAAGCCGAGCACGCGCCGGGCCGCATCGCGCGCCTGCGGACGGATCTCGGCGCGGACCGGATATCCGGAATCATGCTGACGCTCCGCGGTCAGGCCAGGGATACGCACGCCGGCGGGCAGGTGCACCGCATCGGCGAAGCGCGCGATCAGGCGTACGGCCTTGCCCGGCTTGCGGTTGGCTTCATGGACCAACACCGGGATGCCGGATAGGCGGCAGGCCAGCGACGGCCCCAGGCTCATGAAGCCGCCGAAGCACACGAGCACGTCAGGGCGGAAACGGCGTAGCAGGCGCCAGGAAGACCAGACCGCCCCCAGCAGCGCGGGGAAGAAAAGCAGCTTCGCGCCGAGGCTGGGACCGAAGCCGCGACCCTTGCCCGGGACGAAGTTCAGGCGCGGGTAGCTGGAGGTCATCCGCGCGTCGACGATCTTGCTGCTGACGATCAGCAGGCACTCGTGTCCGTCCTCCGTGAGCCGCTGAGCGAGGGCGATACCCGGGGCGAGATGGCCGCCGGTCCCGCCGCACGCGAGCAGCACGCGGCTCATGCGCGCGCCTCCTTGGCCACGAAGGCCGGTTGGGCCGATTCGCGGATGCAGTTGAGGACGAGGCCGACCATGCAGCCCATGATGACAAGATTAGTGCCGCCGTAGCTGATGAACGGGAGCGAGATGCCCTTGGTCGGGAGCAAGCCCGTGACGACGCCCATGTTGATGAGCGCCTGCAGGACGAGGAAGAGCGTCGCGCCGAGGCAGAGATTGAAGCGGTAGAGGTCCGACGAAACCCGCATCGCGCGGTAGGCACACCAGAAGATGCCGAGGTAGAACAGCGCCACGAGCGAAGTCGCGACAAGCCCGTATTCCTCACCAATGACCGAGAACACGAAGTCCGTGTGCGCTTCCGGCAGGTAGGCGCGGCCTTGGATCCCGTTGGCGGCTCCTTTACCCGTGAGTCCGCCGACGCCGAAGGCCACCATGCCCTCGAAGAGCTGGTAGGCCTCGTCACCGCGTTTCTCCCACGGCTCGAGGAACGAAGTGAAGCGACGTAGGCGGTTCGGCCAGTTGAGGATGAGGACCGTGAAGCCGCCCAGGCCGAGCAGGAAACTCGGGAACACGTAGGCCCAGCGCACGCCTGAGACGAGCATCATCGTGCCGCCCACCGCGCAGCAGAGGAGGATCGTGCCGAGGTCCGGACCGAGCGCGATGAAACCGGCGATGACCAGCAGGATGGCGAGAGGCTTCAAGAAGCCTTCGCGACAATCAATCCAACCGCGACGCGTGAAGATGTAAGGCTCACGTGAACTCAGCTGGTAGATCGGAAACTTGTTCGGCAAGGTATGCCGCTGCATGCGCGCGAGGAAATCAGAGAGCACGATCACCAGCGCGAGCTTGCCGAGGTCCGAAGCCTGCAGGCGGAAGAAACCGAAATCGATCCAGCGCCAGGAACCGTTGACCGAGACACCGATACCCGGGATGCGCGCCAGGAACATCGCCAAGCAGGCGCCGCCCAGGATCCACCAGCGCCACTCGCGCGCTTTCTCGAGGTTGAGCCGGAAGAAAGCGAAGCCGGCGACGAAGGCGATCGGCACGTAGGCCAGCTGGCGGTAGAACGCCCCGGTGCGATTGCTCGACGAAAGCGAGATACCCGCGCTGTACTGCACCACCAGACCGAACACCGCGAGGGACATCGCGAGCAGCAGGATGCCCAAGGAGTACCCACCCAGGGCTCCCGGACTTTCCTGCTTCTCCTTGATGACCATGGCGCGGCGCGGGCGTCAGCTTACTTCTTGTCCGCAGGAGCCGCAGCGGCTTCCGCAGCCTTGCCGACAGGGATGAGCTTGAAGGGAGCGAAGGTCGGGGCCGGCGCGGCGGGCGTGGTCTTAGTGGCGGTCGTCGGGGACTTCGTCGCGGCCTTGGGCGCGGCCTTCACGGGAGCCTTGGAAGCGGCCGGAATCTTCAGCACCTGTCCGGCCTTGAGGTCGGCGTTGAGGGAAAGACCGTTGGCCTTCGCGAGATCGGCACGGGTGACCTTCTCACTGGCGGCGACGCTCATGAGGGTCTCACCCTTCACCACCGTACGCTTGCCACCGTTGCCGACGGGACCCACGGGCGTGAGCTTGGTCGGGACCGGAGTCGGGATGCGCTCGGAGATCGGGGCGACCGCGACGGGCACGCCCGCCGTGGTCCCGGCGGGGCGGGCGCCGCCGGAGTAGGCGGCGAGGTCGCCGGGCTGCTCGAAGCCGCTGGTGCTTCGACAGCCGTTGACGCCGACGAGGACGGCGATGACGCAGAGGTGCAGGAGCACGACGGCAGTGACGGTGATGAGGGGACGCATGTGGGTGGGTCTGGTGGGTTGGGTGGGTGGGTGGGTTGGAAAGATTAGACGCCTTTGGCGAGGGCGCTCGCGGCGCGTTCGAAGACGAGGCCGCGCTCGGCGTAGCCGCGGAACTGGTCGAAACTGGAGAAACCGGGGCTGAGCAGGATGGCCGCCGGCCCGTGCGCATCCTTGGCCGCCGCGACGACGGCGTCCTGCAGGGACGGGTAGCAACGGGCGACCTTGCCGAGCTCATCGAAGTGGCGCTTCAATTCTTCGGCCGTCTCCCCGATGAGATACGCGGTGTCGATCAGCGGGGCGATGTTGCGGACGAAGCGGGCGAGGTCGCCGCCCTTCCACTTCCCTCCGCCGATCCAGCGGACGGGGATGCTGAACTCCGAAAGCGCGGCCTGCACCGCGTGGAAGTTGGTGCCCTTCGAGTCGTTCCAGAATTCGACGCCCTTGTTCTCGGCGACCTTACGGAGGCGGTGGGGCGGCACGCGGAAGAGGCGGGCAGACTCCTCGAGGTGGCGCAGCGGGATACCACGCGCCTGCCAGTATTTGCAGAGGATGGCCCAGTTCTCGCGCTGCGGCCAGGAATCGAAGACCGAACCTGCGGGCACCGTATCGGCGACCTCGGCGCGCGTGGCGACCAACGCCTCCGCCGGCAATTGGATGCCGAATTCGCGGGCCGCCGCGACGACGGATTCACCGACGACGAGGATGCCCCCGGGCATCATGCGTTCGATCAGCCGGAATTTCGCGCGGAAGTAGCTCTCGCGGTCGCCATGCCGGTCAAGGTGATCCTCATCGAAGTTCGTCCAGAGCACCGCCTCGGGCGTGAAGTGGCGGAGATCCTCCGCCTGGAATGAGCTGACCTCGACGATCGCGACGAACGTACCGTTGGAGACCGTACGATGCAGCGACGTCAACGGCAGGCCGACGTTGCCGCAGGCGATGGCATCGAGCCCGGAACGCTTGAAGGCGAACGAAAGGAATTCCGTGATGGTCGTCTTGCCATTGGTGCCGGTGATGGCGATGGCGGGACCAGTCCAGAGCAACGCGCCGAAGTCCAACTCGGTCAGGCAATGCAGGCCGGCGCGGCGCGCGGCGAGAATCCATGGGTGCGACTGCGCGAAGCCGGGGCTGTAGACCAGCAGATCGTGACGCGCGGCCTCGTCGGGCCCGAACTGCCGGTTCTCCCCGCGTTCGTCATAGATGACCGAAGCGAAGCCAGCCAAGGCGAGGGATTCCGCGACGGAACGCCCGCTCACGCCCTCGCCAAAGACGGCGGCGGGCCGGGTGAGCCGGCGGCGGAGAGATTCAGGGAACTCGCTCATCGGAGTTTCAGCGAAAGCAGGCCGAGGAGGCCGCACAGCAGGGAGAGGATCCAGAAGCGCGCGACGACCTTGGTCGCAGGCCAGCCCTTCTTCTGAAAATGGTGATGGATGGGCGTCATCAAGAACAGGCGCTGGCCGCCCGACCGCTTGAAGTAGGCCACCTGCAGGATGACAGACACCGCCTCGACGACGAACACGCCGCCAGCAATCGCAAGGAGGAAGGGCTGGTGCATCAGGCACGCCACGGCACCGAGGCCGCCGCCGAGCCCGAGCGCACCGACGTCGCCCATGTAGATCTCGGCCGGGGCCGCGTTGTGCCAGAGGAAGACGAGGCTGCCGCCGACAAGGGCGGAGCAGAAGACCGCGAGTTCGCCCGCTCCCGGCACGTAACTGATGCGCAGATAAGTCGCGAACTCATGGTGGCCGGCGAGGTAGGCGACCGCTCCGAAGATCATCGTGGTGATGATGACGCAGCCGATGGCCAGGCCGTCGATGCCGTCAGTCAAGTTGACCGCATTCGAACTGCCGACGCAGACGAGCACGAAGAACGCCGCGGCGACGCCGAGGCAGACGAGGAAGGGCCAGCCGAGGGAATTTGCCGACCAAAGCGGGCCATTGAGGATCGGTAGCCAGATCTCACAGAGGCTTTCACGATAGGCCGGGTCGAGGAGCACGATGCCGAAGGCGCTGAGCGCGACGAGCCCCTGCCCCGCCAACTTCATGCGCGCGGAGATGCCATCGGAACTGCCATGCCGGACCTTCAGCCAATCGTCGTAGAGACCCACGAGGCCCATGCCGATGAGGCACCAGAGCGAGGCGAGCACAAGGACGTTGAGGCGCGCCCAAAGGAGCACCGAAGGGATCATCGCGACGGCGATGATCAGGCCGCCCATGGTCGGCACCTTGCCGCCTTCCTTGGCGAGTTCCCCCATCAGCTTGGCCGAACGCTCGGGCTGGCGCAGACGCGCGAGCAAGGTGATGAGGCGACCGGAGAATAGCATACCGAGCAGCAACGCCGTCATCCCCGCCAGGATTGCCCGGACGGAAATGTACTCGAAGAGACGGAAAGGCCCCCAAGTGTCGACGAGTTCGCTGAGACGGTAAAGCATCCTAGTGGAAAGAGAGCGCGGAGCGCAGGGAATCGGGCAGGCAACGCTCGAGGGCGAAGGAGCGGCTACCTTTTAGGAAGACGAAGCCACGGTGCGCAGCGACGCGGGCGGCGACGTCCTCGACGGAAGCCGCGACAGAAAGCTCCACCCCGGGGAGCGCAACTCCCTGCAGCAACGCCGCCGACTCTCCGCCGAAGACGACCACATGGTCGCCGGAGCGGAGAGGCAGCTGCGCGCCGCAGTCGCGGTGGAGTTGCGCCGAGGTGGGACCGAGCTCGGCCATGCCGCCGAGCAGGAAAAGACGAGGTGCCGCGGAAACGCGGCTGACGCGGTCGAAGGCGCGGGCCGCATCAAGGAGCGACGCAGGACTGGAATTGTAACAATCGACGTAGAAGGTGCGTTCGCCTTCGATGTGCACGCTACCGCGACCGGCGGGCGGCATCCATTGCGCCGTGACATCGGCGAGTTCGACCGACGGGCGACCGAGCGCGAGGGCGGCGACGAGCGCCAGCGCCGCATTGCGGGCGAGCCCGTCGGAAATCGGAGCGAGCGGGAAGACGTCTTCGTCGAGCACAAGCGAGCGCTGGCCGCGGGCGTCGGTGAGGAACGAGGCCCGCACGAGACGAGCCGGTGCGACGGCTGGGGCGGCTTCACCCTCGAACTGCACCGCGACACAACGAGACGCCTGAGCCGCGAATTCCGGCCAATCGAGTAACGCCGCCGGGATGATCGCCCGGCCGCCAGGGGCGAGTTCGGCGACGAGCGTAGCCTTCTCCCGAGCGATGCCGGCGAGCGAGCCCACGCCTTCAAGATGCACCGCCGCGACGTGGGTGACGATGGCGAGGTCGGGGCGGATGACGGCGGCGGAGACACCGAGTTCGCCGGGCACACTCATGCCCGCCTCGATGACGGCAAAACGATGAAGTCCCGGTTCGACGCGAAGGAGCATCAGCGGGACACCGATGAGGTTATTAAGATTGGCTTCCGTGACGAAAGCCTCGGTACCGAGGAGCGCGGCGAGCATCTCCTTGGTCGAAGTCTTACCCACGCTCCCCGTCACGCCGATGACGCGTCCCGGGAAGTCGGCGCGCCAACGAGCGGCGAGGCGACGGAGGGCGACGAGCGGATCATCGACGACGAGTTGCGGCAGGTCGTCGGCGACCGGACGTTGGACCAAGGCACAGGCGGCGCCCTGCGAGCGGGCGGCGCCCAGAAAATCATGACCATCGCGGCGTTCGGTGCGCACGGCCACGAAGACGTCGCCCGCACGGAGGGCTCGGGTGTCCGTCCCGAAACCCGTGACGACGGCGCGGGGAGTGGCGGTCCAACGGCCTCCAGCCCAGGCGGCAAGATCGGCTGAAGAGAAAGTCGGCATCACGGCTGCGCGCCCCTCCGAAGCTCAAGGATTTCGCGGACGACCTGACGGTCGTCGAAAGGCACGACCGTGTCGGCGAATTCCTGGGTCGTCTCATGGCCCTTACCGGCGATGACGACGCAGTCGCCGGATTTCGCGGCGGCGAGGGCGCGGCCGATGGCGTCGCGCCGGTCGGTCACGAATTCCACCGTCGGGAGCGGGCCGAGGCCTTCGCGCATGTCGGCGAAGATTCGGTCGAGGCTTTCCTTGCGCGGATTATCGGCGGTGGCCCAGGCGAGGTGGGCGAGATCAGCGACGGCCTTGGTCATCGCGGGACGCTTGCCGCGGTCGCGATCGCCGCCGCAACCATACACGCAGAGGATGCGGCCCGGGGTGATGTCGCGGAGCATGCGCAAGGCATTGCGCAGGGCGTCATCGGTGTGGGCGTAATCGATGAAAATCGGGAAGGCCTGACCAGCCTCGACGCGCTCCATGCGGCCCGGAACCCCCGGGAAGGAGGCGAGCGAAGGCGCGAGAGCCAGGGGATCACGCCCAAGAGCGGCAGCCATCGCGAGGGCGCAGAGGACGTTCGAAACGTTGTAATCGCCAGGGAGCGTCGACTTGAAGACTGCGGCGCGGCCTTCGAAGCGGACCGAGAAGACGGCGCCGCCGGTATCGAGGGCGAGGTCGGTCGCGCGGACATCGGCGTCCGCGGCGATACCGAAGGTAATCACCGTACCGCGACGGCGACAGGCTTCGGCGAGCACGCGTCCGGCCGGGTCGTCGATGTTGATGACGCAGACGTCGGGAACGGTGCCGATACGGCCGTCGAAGAGCCCCGTCTTCGCGTCGAGGTATGAGGCTATGTCGCCGTGATAGTCGACGTGATCGCGGGTCAGGTTGGTGAAAGCGGCGACGCGGAAGTGGAAGCCATGCACGCGGTCCTGATGGAGCGCATGGGAGCTCACCTCGAGGCAGGCGCCCGCGCAGCCCGCGTCGACCATCTGGCGGAAGAAGCCGGAGAGGTCAGCCGATTCCGGCGTCGTCTTATAAGAGGGGATCGAACGGCGCCCGAGGTGGTAACGAACCGTACCCACGAGGCCCCACTGGGAACCATCGGACTGCAACAAGTGACGGAGGAGCGTCGAAATCGTTGTCTTGCCGTTGGTACCCGTCACGCCGACGAGCTGCAGGGCGGCTTCCGGGTGGCCGAAAAAACGGCGGGCGACTTCGGCCAGGGCTCGACGCGGATCAACGACTTGGGCGGCGGCGACCGCAGGCAGGCCGGCGACGGGTTCGCCCGAGATGATGGCGGCGGCGCCATGGGCGATGGCATCGTCGAGGAACGCATGCCCATTGGCGCGCAAGCCGGGTAACGCGAAGAACAGCGAGCCGGGGATGATCCGGCGGCTATCGGTGACGAGCGAGGAGATGCGGACGGAGCCGTCGCCAGCGCGGCCGAGGACGGGGAGGCCTTGCAGCAGCGAGTTGAAAGTGGGGCGCTCCATGGCGGCGGGCATCATCGCGGGAGGAGGAGTCATCGGCCGAGGTCGGCGACGTGGGCACGCGGCACGGTGGAGACCGGAGGGATGTCGAGCCAACGGATGCATTTCTCCGCGACGTCGCGGAAGATGGGAGCGGCGACCTTGCCGCCGTAGCCGACGCCCTCCCCTTGCGGCTCGTCGATGATCACCGTGATCGCGAGCTTCGGGTCGTTGACGGGGAAGAAGCCCGCGAAGGAGGCGACGTGGTGCGCGGAAGAGTAGCGGCCGTTGACGATCTTCTGCGTCGTGCCGGTCTTACCCGCGACCTCGTAACCCGGGATATCGGCGATCGGCGCCGTGCCGCCCTTGCCGCAGACCGCGCGCAAGAGCGTGGCCATCTGCGCGGCGGTCGCGGCGGAGACGGCGCGGCCGCGCGAGCGCGGTCCGTAGTTGAGGACGGTCGCCTTCGTCTTCGGATCCTCGACGCGGAGGACGAGCTGCGGCTGCATCAGCAGGCCCTCGGCCGCGACGACCGACATCGCAAAGTGCATCTGCATCGCCGTGACGCTGACCGAGTGGCCCATCGGCACGCGCGAGATCGTCAGCCCGTCCCAATCCTTCGGCGTGATGAGCAGGCCCGGGATTTCGGCACCGGTGATCAGGCCCGTCCTGGCACCGAAGCCGAAGGACTTAATGAGCGCGAAGAACTTATCTTCGCCGAGGCGTTCCGCGTACTGCATCCCGACCTGGACCGTGCCGCGGTTGGAGGATTCGCGGACGATCTGCCGGATATCGGCGGCGCCCATGGCGTGGGAGTCGGCCGGCATGGAGACCATGCGGCCGCGGTAGGGGACCGTGGTGGCACCGCAGTCGAAGACCGAGTTCGGCGTGATGAGGCGTTCCTCGAGCGCACCGGAGACCGAGACGATCTTGAAGACGGAGCCGGGCTCGTAGACGTCGGACACGGCGCGGTTACGCTGACTATCCATCGGCGCGGCCTTCGGGTCGAAGAAACGGTTGAGATCGTAGGTCGGCCAGTTGGCGAGGCCGAGGATACGGCCCGTGCGCGGCTCGCTCACGATGATGATGCCGCCTTTCGGATTATAGCGGGCCGCGGCGGCGGCAAGGGCGTCCTCGCAGGTCTTCTGGATGAGGCTGTTGATCGTCAGCACGATCGTGCTGCCGTCGACCGGTGCGACCTCGCGGAGGCGATTACTCGTGATCTCGCGACGGCGGCCGTCGCGTTCAGATTCGATCCAACCCTTCTGACCGAGGAGCAGCGGATTCATCACACTCTCAATCCCGGAAGCGGGCATGGCCTCCTTGTTCACGTAGCCGAGCACGTGCGCGGCGAGCTGACCCTTCGGGTAGTTGCGGCGATACTTCAGTTCCGCGCGGAGCGCCTTGATGCCGAGCGCCTTGATGCGCTTCATCGTGGCCTCGTTGACCTCATGCGCGAGGACGGCCCAGCGGATCGTCCTTTGCTCGCCGGCCTCATTAAGGCGCGTCGTGGTCTCGAAGGCCTCGCGGACCTGGGAAAAAGGCAGACCAAGGATGGTCGCAACCTCCAGCACGCGCTCCTGCTCGCCCTTGACGAGCGAGTCCGGATCCACGCCGATGTCCCAGACGTCCTCGGACACCGCCAGAAGGTTATCCTGTGAGTCGCGGATCTCTCCGCGACGACACGGGATCTCCTGGAGCACTCGGCGGGCCTGCAGCGCTTCCGCGCGCAGACGAGGGGCGTCGACCCAATGCAACCAGACCAGCCGCGAGATCACGGCCAGGAAGCAGAGGGAAACGGCCCAAGCCAGGAAACGGTAGCGCGTTCGCCTGGCGTGGGGGAGGCTCATCGAGAGCGCGGTCCTCCCTGCCCACCCCAAGAGAGGGAGGCGATTTCGCGGGCCGTCATCCGGGGGCTCGCGGAAAGCATGGGCGGCGGGGATGCGACCGCCGGGAAATAACGTACCCACACCACTTGTTCAGGGACCGGAGGCTTCAGCGCATCACCGATGCGCTGCTGGAGCTCGAGGGTATTGAGGAGCTCATCGCGCGTGCGGCGGAGTCTCTCGAGCTCCTTCTTAGAAAGGGAGATGTCGCGTTCCATGCGCTGGATGCGGCTACCGATGGTGTCAGCCTCGACGCGCAAGCGCATGATGTTGATCGTCCCAAGGGCGAAGGCACCGACGGCGGCGAAAACAAAAACCCAGGTGAAGATACGCGGGCTCATACGGCGAGGCGGCGCACGGCGCGGAGGCGAGCCGAGCGGCTGCGGGGGTTGCGAACCTGTTCGGCGTCCGAGGGCTGGACCGCCTTGCGGGTGAGGAGGTCGGCCTGCTTCACGCGGTCATCCTGATTACGCGCGTCGTCGCGGTCGACGGGGCGGCCGGCGACCTCGTTCATGTAGCGCTTGACCATCCGGTCCTCAAGGGAGTGGAAGGAGATGACGGCGAGCACGCCACCAGGGGTGAGCTTGCCGAAGGCGAGCGGAAGGGCCTCGGCCAGGGCGCCGAGCTCATCGTTGACCGCGATGCGGACGCCTTGGAAGGTGCGGGTGGCCGGGTGCGGGCCGCGCGGCCCCGGAGCGGGGGGCGCGGCTTCCGCGACCAGTTCGGCGAAGGTGGAGGTGCGGGCGAGGCGGCCGGTGCCGCGGGCGGCGATGATGGCATTGACCACGCGGAACCAGCGAGGCTCCTCGCCGTAGTCGCGGACCGCGCGTTCGATCTCGGCGCGGTCGCCGCGCTCGAGGAATTCAGCCGCGCTGCGGCCGACGCGCGTGTCCATCCGCATGTCGTTCGGCGCGTCGAAGCGGAAAGAGAAACCGCGTTCCGGGACATCCAACTGGTACGAGGACACCCCAATGTCCATCAGAACACCGTCGAATCGCCCCGGAACGCGGTCAAGGTTACGAAAATTCTCAGGATGGAAACGCAGGTGGCCGGGATGGGCGGCGAGCAGCGCGCCGGAACGTTCCGCGGCGGCGGGATCGCGATCCATCGCGTCGATGGTGCAGAGCGGCGCGCGCGCGAGAATTGCCGCCGCGTGGCCGCCTCCGCCGAAGGTGCAGTCCAGGTAAGCACGGCCGTCCTGCGGAGCGAGGAGCGTCAAGCACTCCTCAAGCAAGACTGGAACGTGGCTGGTCATTCGGCGGGCTGTGAATAAAGTGTGAGCAGTGTAAGTAACTCTTGGATACGCCTCACAAGCCGAGCTCGCGCAGAGCGCGGAGGATGGTGAGCGCGGACTCGGATTCGCGATCGGCCTTAGGCGGCGTCGGCGAAGAGAGGTGGAAGGTGGTGAAACCGCCGCGGAAGATCACCTCGTGCTCGAGCTTCGCTTCCTTGACGATGTGATCGTTGAGCGTGATGCGGCCGGCCTTGTCACACGCGACCTGGATGCTGTTCGTCGCGAGGAGGCTGAGCGCATCCATCTTCACCGGATCGCTCACCGTGACCTGCTGAGCCGCGTCGCGAATGCGTTCAGCCATCGACGGCGGGAACACGACGATCGATCCCAACGCGGGGTGGAACATCGCGAGAAAAGTCGCTTCCGCATCGAAACGCCAGGCCGCCGGGATGGTGACACGGTTCTTCTCATCCAACTTTCCGTTGTGGATGCCGGTGAAGAGACCGTTGTTGGCGCCAATAGACATTGCATATGGGGAGTTGCCCCCAGTTCACCCACTTTTCCCCACACCCCTCCACGCGTCAAGATTTTAGCCCCAGATCTACCCAATTTCTCGTTCACAGCGCGGCCAGGGACATTTAAATGACCGAATCCAGTCCTTATTTTACCTAAGTAACTAAATTACAGCAACTTAAGTGTTTAAAAGTAAAAAACAACGATTTCCGGCGCTCCCCTCCCCCCTCCAGGCCGCCCCCAGGGATCGGTCCGGTGCCAGGCGCGCCCGCCGATTGTAATGGTTTTACCATTACAAAAAGTCGCCTTGGGCGGCGGCGGGGCGAGGGCGAAACTGTTTGCCAACGGACCCCGGCTGTGCTTTGACTCCAAGCACTCAACCACGACTCTTGCACATGAAAACCGCTATCGCCCTCCTCGCCGTCCTCGTCCTCTCCGGATGCTCCACCCAGCTCGGCGTGGACAACTCCCAGAACAACGAGGCCTCCTACTCCAACGTCACCGGCATCCTGACCACCCGCTACACCGCGGACACGACCGCCGTCTTCAACGCCGTGAAGCGCACCATCGACGCCATGCCCGGCACGCTTCGCACCGGCGAGACCGACGAGATCGGCGCCAACAAGGAACTGCTCAGCGTCGTGGTCTACGCCCGCACCATCGGTGACCTTGAAATCAAGATCACCATCGAGAAGGCTGAAGACGAAGTCACCAAGGCCGTCTTCACCCAGGTGAAGGTCAAGTACGGCTTCTTCGGCAACCTGCCGGAGAGCCAGAAGATCGTCTCCAAGATCACTTCTAACCTGCGCTAAACGCCGGGGCGGAACCGCCAAACGGACGCCGCCCAGCCACCTGGCTAGGCGGCGTTCTTTTTTAACCACTTTCCCAATGGGCAACATCCACGGTCACAGTTTCCGCATCACCACCTTCGGCGAAAGCCACGGCCCCGCCCTCGGCGTCATCATCGATGGCTGCCCTCCCCGCGTGCCGTTCGACGCCGCCTTCCTGCGCAGCGAGCTCGCCCGTCGCCGCCCCGGCCAGAGCGCCCTGACCACGCAGCGCAAGGAAGCGGACGTGCCGGAAATCCTCTCGGGCGTCTCGCAGGACGGACTCACCCTCGGCTCACCCATCGCTATCGTCATCCGCAACGGCGACCAGCGCCCCCAAGCCTACGCCGAGATGAAGGCGGCCTATCGTCCGTCGCACGCCGACTTCACCTACGACGCCAAGTATGGCATCCGCGCCGTCGAAGGCGGGGGCCGATCGTCCGCCCGCGAAACCGCTGCGCGTGTCGCCGCCGGCGCCGTCGCCAAGACGGTGCTCAAACACGCCTGCGGCGCCCGCATCATCGCCTGGGTTGAAAGTGTCGGCGACGTGCGTATGCCCGCCGCCGCCAAGGCGCCGACGTTGAAGCAGGTGGAGGCCACGCCGACGCGTTGCCCGCATCCCGCCACGGCCGGCAGAATCGATGCGCTCATCCGCGCAGCTCGCGCCGACGGCGATTCCGTCGGTGGCGTCATCTGCTGCGTCATCGAGAATCTTCCCTCCGGACTCGGCTCACCGGTCTTTGATCGTTTCGAAGCCGACCTCGCCAAGGCCATGCTCTCACTGCCCGCGACCAAGGGCTTCGAAATCGGCAGCGGCTTCGCCGGCACCGTCCTCCGCGGCAGCGCGCATAACGACGAGTTCATCCGCAAGGGCGGCCGCATCCGCACCGCGACCAACCGTTCCGGCGGCACGCAGGGCGGCATCACCAACGGCGAAGACGTTGTCTTCCGTATCGCTTTCAAGCCCACCGCCACCGTGCTCAAGCCGCAGAAGACGGTCCGTCCCGACGGCAAGGCCACCGAGCTCAGCGCCAAGGGTCGCCACGACCCGTGCGTGCTCCCGCGCGCCGTGCCCATCGTCGAAGCCATGGCCGCCCTGGTGGCCGTGGACCACTGGATCCGCGACCGCGGACAGAACGCCCCCTTCGGCCGCTGCGGACGTAAGGCATGACCCCGATCGTCATCATCCTCGGCCCCACCGGCGCCGGCCGAGCCGACACGGTGCGCGAACTTGCCGAGAACGCTTGGCCCGAAGGTCGCAAGATCCGCATCCTCCGCGAAGCGCGCGAAGGCGGCATCGCTCCTGACCGATGGGAATTCAAAGACGGACAGGCCATCCTGCCTGCGCCCGGCGACGAAGACGCCGCCATCCTGGTGACCAACGGCTCCCTCCATATGATCGACCAGATGGAAGCGCTCCACCGCACCATCCGGCCGATGATGCCCGATGCAGTGTGGCGCGTCGCGCGCATCATCACCGTCGTCGACTGCCCCCTGACGATGAAGCACAAGGCGGTCGAGGAATGGTACCGCACGTGCGTCCACTTCTCCGACGCGGTCATCATCAACCGCCGCTGGGAAGTCCCCGGGCAGTGGGTCACCAAGTTCCTCGAGCCGTACGTGAAGGAATTCTACCCCTGCCTCTTCTTCAACCTCACGAAGATTGGCGCGATCGCCAACCCGCCGGCCGTCATCGACGGTGAGCCGCTGCGCTTGTCGCATATCTTCGACGACATCGATGCCGTCGATGAAATGGAGTTCGACGAGGATAACTTACCCGACGAACCGTTCGACCTGGTCCGCCAGGTGGACAAGTATTTCGCTCGCGACGAACTCGGTCGCCGCAACATCCTCGTCCCCGAGATCGGCGACCTGCTCAAGCAGGAGGGCCGCGGCTGAAGGCTTTCCTGATGCGGCCGCTGATCGTCACCTACGCCTGGCTGCTCACCCGCCTTCCCGAAGCGTTCGCCCGTCTCAACGCCGCGCTCCTCGGTCAGGTCCTCTGGCTCCTTCGCGGCAAGCTCATCCGCCGCAATCTCACCAAGGCGTTCCCTGACAAGGACCCCTCCTGGGTCCTCCGCATCGGCCGCGTATCATGCCGCCGCACGGCCGAGATGGGCCTCTTCTCCATCGCCTCGCCCTTGATGCCGGAAACCGAAATCCGAGACCGCATCGTCGTGGATGAGAGCATGCTGGGTTCCGAACACGGGATGCCGCCTAAGGGCACTGGCGCAGTCCTCTTCGTGCCCCACTTCGCCCTGATGGAGATGATGACCGCCGCCCCGCTCCTGAGCCCCGGACTGGCGAAACGCGAATGGGTCGCCGTCTACCGACCACTCGACCAGCCCGCCGCCGAAAGCTGGGTCAAGGAAGCCCGCGAGCGCTTCGGCATGAAGCTGGCCTCGCGCCGCGAAGGCTTCGCGCGCGCCATGAAGGCCGTCCGCGAGGGACATGTGGCCGCCATCCTTTTCGACCAGACGACGCAGAGCGGTTCCATCTGGCAGTTCCTCGGCGCACCCTGCGCCGTGACCGAACTACCCGGCATCATCGCGCAGCGCTTCAAGTGCCCGAGCCGTATCTTCTGGGCGGATCGCACGGGCTTCTGGCGTTGCCGACTGCGCATGGAAGCCCTGCACGCGACGGATTCCATCGGCCTGACGATCGAATCGAACGCCTGGCTCGAGCGGAAGCTCCGCTCCGGCGATGACGCCTGCGCCAACTGGCTCTGGGCGCACGACCGCTGGAAGCACGGCCGGCTCCCGTTCAAGAAGCTCGGCGAATAAGCCTTATTTCTTTGGCGCGACGGCCGGCGACGCCGGGGCTTCGCCTTCAGCTAGCTTACGGCGCTTCTTCTCGCCCTTCTCCGCTTCCTTCGCATCGCTCGACTTGCCTTTTTCCTTGTCGATCTCCGGTCCGTATTTCTCGGCAAGCTTGCGGAGGAATTCCATCCGTTGCTCCGTGGTGAGGGCCTGAATACGCGAGCGTTCGGCCTTGGCCTCCGCCGGGCTGAGCGTCTTGAAATGATGCTCGAGCACGCGCGAACCGTAGCCGCCGCGTTCGCGCATGTCCTTCATGATCTTCTTGCGCTCCTCAGGGGTGGCGGCCTCGTACTTGGCCAGATGGGTCGCGAATTCGCGGCGGGACTCGGGCGACATGCGCTCCATCTTCTCGATGGCCGAGCGCATGCGGGTGAGACGCTCAGGCGGAAGCTCGAGGATCTTGCGGATGGTCTGGATCTCCTCGGCGGTCGGCTCGGAATCGGGCGAACGGCCGGAAGCCTGCTGGGCCAACGAACCAGCGGCCGCCAAGAGGAGAACCGCGAGAAAGGAAAGCGTCTTCATCGGATCAGGAGCCGGGGGCGTTGAGCACCTCGGCCACGCTGGACTTCTCCACCGCAGGCGAAAGGAGCGAGAGGTCGGCGGAGGCGCCAAGCAGGTCAGCGAACTGAGCGGACTCGTCGTGGGCGAAGAGGGCGAAGGTCTGGCGGTTGAGCGCCTCCTCGGAAGGAACGGACAAGGTCAGGACGGCGACGAGGCAGGCGGCGGCGGCCGTGGCCACGGAGCTCCAGCGAATCACGACGCGGCGACGACGGTCGGCGCGGACCGCCCCGACGACGCGGTCGGCGAAGCCGGTGACGGCGACGGAACGGCCACGGCTGAGCGTAGCGGCGAGTTCCTGGTCGAAGGCTTTGTGTTGAGGGTTGTCCATGGCTCAGTTCATGGGGTTAAACACCGCCGGTGGCGGCAAGTTGCAGGGTTCATTCGTTTCCATAGAAGTCTTTCAGGAGCTCGCGCAAGCGGCTCCGGGCGCGGTGGATCCAGGTCTTCACCGAGGAGACGGGTACGCCCATGATCTCGGCAATCTCCTCATAAGGTAGCTCCTGCTGGACGACCAGGAGGATGGCGGTCCGTTGCTCGGGGGGGAGCTGAGCGATGGCCCGCTGGAAGGCTTCGTCGAGTTCGGCCACCCGCCGGGCGGACTGCTGCGACGAATCGCCGGGCTCGGCCGCGAACTCCAAGGCCGTGGTGGGCTTGCGGCCCCGGCGGCGCCACTCGTTGAGCACGAGGTTGTGGGCGATGTGGATGAGGTAGGTGCTCAGCTTCGCCTCTGGACGCCAGCGGGAAGCGGCGCGGTGGAGACGGATGAAGACCTCCATCGCCAGCTCTTCGGCGGTAGCCTGGGAACCGACCTCGCCGCGCAGGTAGCCGACCAGACGGGCATGATGGCGATGGACGAGCAGACGGAGCGCATCGTCATCACCAGCGGCGACCAACGCCATCAAGCGCTTGTCGTCCTCGTCGTCGGGGAGCGTGGGCTCTTCCTGGGACATCTCTTTGATATAACTCCGGGGAAGGGATAAAGTTACGCCGCGCGCGGACGCAGAGCAAAGGCGCGCAGCGTGCGCAGGAGGAACTGCTCGAAGGCGGCCACGACCTGGTAGTTAAGCTCCATGCGATGGCGGGCGTCCTCGAGGTAGCCGACCGACAGCGCGACCTGTTCGGCGCAACCGGGGTGGGTCCGGCCGATCAGCCGGAGCTTTTCCTCGACCGAAACGAGCATCCGCGCACGGACGCCGCGGCGGACGGACTCCTCGTAGGCGAGTTCGGCGTCATCCTCGTCCTCGTCGGTCGGCGGAGGCGGCGGCGCAGCCTTCAAGGCTTCGTCGACGAAGAGTTCGAGCAGCACCTCGAGCCGGGCGCACAGGGCGTAGAGCGGAATGAAGACCTCGGAGACGCGGGCCGCCGGCGAAGCCGGACCCTTGACCATGCGGGCGAGCAGTTTCTCCATCTCCCGCAGCCAGTCGGACCAGGAGGGGTCGGCCAGCACGGGAGCATCGCCAGCGACATGGAAACGCAGGCAGCGGCTCAGGATCGTCGGGAGGACGCGATAATAATTAGCCGTCTGGAGAATGATGAGCGAACCGGGCGGAGGCTCCTCGAGCGTCTTCAGGAAAGCGTTGGCGGAATCGGGCTGGAAACGGTCGGGCTCGTTGACGATCACGACGCGGTGCGGGGACAGCGAACTCAGACGGAGCGCGGCGACGACCTCGAGTGCGTTGTCGATGGTGATGCGGCGCGACTTCTTCGCCGGGCGCAGCACGCGGCAATCCGGATGGCTTAGCGGGTCGGCCTCGCCGAGATGCAAGGCGGCGAGCTGTTCCGCGGCGCGGGCTAGCACGGTGCCGTCGGCGCCGGTGAGCAGGACGGCGTGCGGCATGCGGCCCTCGGCGCGGGCACGGGCCAGCACCTTGAGGACCGGGAGGTCAGCGAGGTTACCGGAAGCGGCGGGCGATTTCATGCCAGATCTCCTCTTCGATAACTTCGGGCGGGCGGGCGGCGTCGACCACGAAGAAACGCCGAGGCTCCTCCTTGGCGAGCGTGTGGTATAGGTCGCGTACCTTTCGGTGGAAATCCGCGCCGAGGACCTCGAATCGGTCGGCTTGGCCTTGGTCGCGCACCGAGGCACGGCCGAGCCCGCGGGAGGAGTCGAGGTCGAGCAGGACGGTCAGGTCCGGACGGACGGGACCGCAGGCGAGGCGATTGGCGGCTTCGATGAGCGCACGGTCGAGGCCACGACCACCCGACTGATAGGCGACCGTGGAGTCGATAAAACGATCGCAGAGCACGACCTGGCCAGAGGCGAGGGCCGGAGCGATGACCTCGGCGAGGAGCTGAGCGCGGCAGGCCGCGAAGAGGAGGGCCTCAGCGGCAGGCTGGATGACCGAGCCGGGGTGTTTGAGGACATCCCGCATCTTCTCGCCAAAGGGCGTACCGCCGGGCTCACGGAGGCTCAGCACCCCCTCGCCGGAAGCACGGAGACGATCCGCCAGACGGGTCAGCTGCGTGGACTTTCCCGCGCCTTCCCCTCCTTCGAACGTGATGAATTTACCGGCGATCGGCATGCGCCTTCAAGATGCCCGCCGAAAGGCTCAAAGCGAGCGGAGAAACCCTCTGCGAATAAAAAGGCCCGGCATGAGCCGGGCCTTTTTGAGCGAAGCGAGCCGAGGCTCAGATGCCGGTCGGCGTCGGGTTGGCCTGCTTCTGCTCGACGGTGCGATCGACGTTATCGGTGATCTTCTTAAGGGTCTCGTCGAGGGACGAGCTTCCACCGGTGGTGGTGGTGGTCGGACCGATAGGACCACCGGTCTTCCCCTTGACGACGGTCTCAGTCACCTGAGAATCGGTAATCACCTTGACGTAGCGCTTGTCCGGAGCACCGCCGGGTCCATTCGGGAACATCTGCGTGCGGGTCGGCATGGTCTGGGCCATCGAGTTGATGGTCGTGGCGACTTCAACGTTCAAAGTGGAGTTCGCACCGAGGAGGGCGGCGATCGCCGCCATGTCTTCGGCCGGAATCGGGTAGACCATGATCTGGATCGGATTGGAGAGGACGGCCAGCGTAGCAGCAGAAAGAGCGGGGGGCTGGGGCGCGCCCGGAGCGGCGGCAGAAGCCTTGGTGAGGATGTCGATGAGGGCGGCGGAGGCGACGGCGCTGGAGGCCTGCGTGCCGGGCTCGACGGTGACCGGACCGGCGTTGGAGCTGAAGACTGTGGTCTCGACGGAACCGCGGACGCAATCAACGACGATGCGGCCGATACCATCGGGGCCGACGCGATACTCGATGGTGAAGACCGTACCGCGGATGCGGACGAGGCCAGCCGGAGTCTTGACGGTGAAAGTGGAAAGGGCGTTCAGCTTGCGGACTTCGCCGATGATCTTGCCACGCGGCACCTCGAGTTCGGTGACGGACGGGCTCGGGTCTTTCTCGATTTGGCGATACGGATCAGTGATGCCGGCGGAAGGCACCTGACGGAAAGTGCGCAGCTGGAGCAGGGTGTTCGGCGTAAGCACGACGGAAGCTCCGTTGGAGAACACGAGTTCGGCGGTGGAATTGACGCCGGTCTCGACGAGGGAGCCTTCCTGGAAGGTCGCGCCGTTCGCGAGGGGCTTACGCTGGGCCTTGGCGTCGATGATGGTGACGGTGCCGCTGACTTTACCGACCTGGACCTTGCCGCTCTGGAGGGCGGCGGAAGAAAGGATAGGGAGGAGAGCAAAGGCAACCATTCCTAAGAACTTAATAAAAGCTTTCATGGCGAGGGGGTGGGAAACCAAAACTATCCCCCACCATAATCTAAGCAACCCCTTAAAGGAAAAGACCCCCGGAAAGGGGGTCGAAACCTCGTAACCTGAATGCGCTCAGGCCGTAACGTACTTTTCGAGGCGGCGCTGGACGGCGATCGCGGAGAGCTGAGCGTATTTCGGAAGTCCCTGATCGAAAGGCAGTTGCATTTCACCTTGGATGAGTGGGAGAGCGTAGCGCACGAAGTCCGGGTGGATGGACATCTTGTCTTCACCAATCCACTTTTCCGGGAAGACCTTCACGCCGTTGGCGATCTGGTCGAGCGGGGCGAGCATGGTCTGGACAGCGTAGTTCTCCTTTTCGGAGCGGGTCAGGATCACCATCTTGCCGGACTCGCCTTCGAGGGCGGCCTTGACGGCGGCGCCACCACAAAGTTCGGCTTCATCGACGTCGGTCTTCGAAGCGTTGTGCGAAGCGGCGCGTTGGGTGATGCCGAGCTTGGAAGAGCGGGCCTTCACGCCATCGAAGCGGGATTCGACGAGGGTACGGAGGTATTCGCCGGCGCCGCCGAGGACGGCGTGACCGAAAGCGTCGGTGCTGGAGGTGTCGGCGCCGAGGTAGTTGCCGGTTGCGTCCTGGACGCCCTCGGAGACCACGACGAAGCAGTGACCGTTGCCCTTGAGGACTTCTTCGACGCGGCGGATGAAGTTGTCGGCATTGAAGGCGACTTCCGGGAGCAGCACGATGTGCGGCGCGGTGTTGTTGTAGTGGGTATTCTTGACGGACTTGTCTTCGCCCTTGTCGCGGCGCTGCGCGAGGACGGACGAAGCGGCGATCCAGCCGGCGTTGCGTCCCATGACTTCAAGGATGGAGACGAAGTCGTTCTGGCCCATGGCGGCGTTATCGAGAGCGGTCTCACGGATGGTCACGCCGATGTGCTTGGCGACGGAGCCGAAACCGGGGCAGTGGTCGGTGAGCGGGAGGTCGTTATCGATGGTCTTCGGCACGCCGACGACGCGGAGTTCGTAACCGCGCTCTTTAGCGAGGGCGTCGATCTTGGCGGCGGTGTCCTGAGAGTCGTTGCCACCGATGTAGTGGAAGTAGCGGATGTTGTGCGCTTCGAAGACCTGGAGGATACGGTCGAAGTCTTCGGTCTTCTTCACCTTGTAGCGGCAGGTGCCGAGGGCGGCGCCGGGCGTGTGACGGAGCGCGCGGAGGGTCTGCTGGGACTCGGCGGCGAGGTCGACGAGCTCTTCGTTCAGGATGCCCTGGATACCATTGAGGCCACCATAGATTTCGACGATTTCGTCCTCATGCTTGAGTGCTTCCGAGATCACCCCGGCGAGGCTGGCGTTGATGACGGGGGTCGGACCGCCGCTCTGCGCGACGAGAAGATTGCCAATGAGAGGAGAAGACATGGGAGTGAACGAGTTGAAAAGTGGGTTGTGGGAAGCCCCACCCCGCTTGGCAACACGGAAAACCCTACCCTACCCGCACCCCCCTGTTAAGGCCTACAAAATGCGTCCGGCTTTGACCTGGGCCGACTCGGGGACCTTCTGGGTCCAGGCCGCGGCCTGCTTCACGAAAGCGTCCACCTGGGCGCCAGCCGAACCGGTCAGCTCGCCCGCCTTGGTCACGGCATCGAGAAGGACGGACTTCGGGAGACGGAGGCGGCTGTCGGAGGCGAGGCGGTCGACGAGGTCATTGCGCTCGGTCTTGCCCGAACGGAGGTCCTTGGCGACGGCGACCGCGTGCTCCTTGATGGCCTCGTGGGCCTCTTCGCGACCCGCACCGGCCTTGACGGCTTCCATGAGGAAAGTCGTCGTGAGGAGGAACGGCAGGTAGTGGCGCGACTCGCGCTCGATGACGGGGCGATTGACCTCCATCTGGCCGAGCACGGTGAGGAAGGCTTCGAAGAGTCCGTCGATGGCGAGGAAGGCGTCCGGCAGGAGCACGCGACGCACGACGGAACAAGAGACGTCGCCTTCGTTCCACTGCTCGCCGGAGAGCGAGGCGGCCATGTCGAGGTGACCGCGCAGGATCACGTGGAAGCCGTGGAGGCGCTCGCAGGTGCGGGCGTTCATCTGGT
>SXGQ01253137.1_pt1 | contig 35920 bp, 39 predicted proteins | sample 3178371 | NCBI WGS metagenome assembly SXGQ01 (sample SAMN11356859, study PRJNA531348) | freshwater metagenome | isolation source: freshwater sample F1-20 | place: China: Fuxian Lake, Yuxi | collected 2017-12-25 | reverse complement strand
GCAGCGCGTCGCGATCGCCCGCGCGCTCGTCCACGAGCCGCCGCTCCTGATCTGCGACGAACCGACCTCAGCCCTCGATAAGGATACCGGCGGCCACATCATGCAGCTCGTCCGTGACCTTTCCCGTTCGCCCGAACGCTGCGTGGTCGTCGTCACCCACGACCACCGCATCTTCCGCTTCGCTGACCGCATCGCGGAGATGGAAGACGGCCGCATCAGCCGCGTGGTCGACGATCCCAAGCTGCTCGACACCACCCATCTCTAATCCTCCTTATGTTCAAGAAACGCATCCTGCTCTTCGCCCTCGCCCTTGCCGGCGCGATCGCCGCCCTGCAGCTCACCCGCGGCACGGCCAACGAGGCGCCGATCAAGCCGCCGCCCTATGAGCCCGCTACGCGCGATAAGGACGGCCTGATCGCCGCCGCCGGCCTCATTGAAGCGGCCGCCGAGAATACGCTCCTCGGCTCGCCTACGTCCGGTACCGTCGCGAAGGTCCATGTGAAGGTCTGGGATAAGGTGAAGGCCGGCGACCCGATCCTGACCCTCGACGAGCGTGACCTCCGCGCCCAGCACGCGGTGCAGAAGGCCGCGGTCTCCGCCGCCGAAGCCACCGCCGAGCGTGCCGAAGATGCGGCCCGTCGCTGGACTGGCATCAAGGACAGCGGCGCGGTCTCCGCGTCCGAACTCCTTTCTTACCAGATGGCCGCCAAGGAGGCGAAGGCGAAGCTGGCCCTCGCCAAGGCTCAGCTCGACCAGACGGCGGTATTGCTCGATCGTCTCGTGCTTCGCTCGCCCATCGACGCGACCGTGCTCCAGGTCGGCGTCCGGGTCGGCGAATTCGTGGCGGCCGGCGCCAAGGCCCCCGTCGTCCTCGGCGACATCACTCGCCTGCAGATCCGTTGCGACGTCGATGAGCAGTTGGCCACGCGCATGCGCGAAGGCCTGCCCGCCAAGGGTTACCTGAAGGGCGAAAGCTCCCTCGCCGGCGGCAAGGACCGGTCCATCGCCTTGAAGTTCGTCCGCATCGAACCCTTCGTCATCCCGAAGACCTCGCTCACTGGCGCGAGCATCGAGCGCGTCGACACCCGCGTGCTGCAGGTGATCTATCAGTTCGATCGCCCTGCGGACCGCGTGCTCTTCGTCGGCCAGCAGATGGACGTCTATATCGACGCTTCTCAAAATGCTCCGGGTAAATAAGAGCTTCCTCCTCGCGGCGCTGGTCCTCGCAGGTTGCGCCCATGATCCGACGGCGAAGCCCGTGACCAGTGTCACGGCCCCGGCGTTCTCGCAGGCTGGCGCCGTCGCCGACGCGAAGTGGGCGGAAGCGTTCGGTGATTCGGCCTTGCTCGAACTCATCGCGCAGGCACGCAAGAACAGCCCAGATCTCGCCATCGCTCGCGCGCGTCAGCGTGAAGCGGTGGCCTTGCTTGCCTCCGCCAATGCCGGCGATCAGCCCGCCGTTGCCGTCGGCGCCGGCCTGGAATCATCCCGCATCTCGCTGGAGACCGGTCGCGTGCCGCTCGGCGTCGGCATCCCGCGTCGCACCGACGTCGGCGCCGCTGGCGTGAAGGCTTCTTGGGAACTCGACATCTGGGGCCGCGAGGCCGCCAAGTCCAAGGCCGCCGAAGCCGATTTGCGCGCGGCTAAGTTCACGACCCAACAGGCGGATCTCGCCCTGTCTGCCGAAGTCGCCCGCATATGGTTCGCCGTTCGCGGCGCTCGCGAGCAGCTCGCCCACCTGGAAGCCGAATTCGCGACGCGCCGGCGCGAGATGGAGATTATCGAGAAGACCGTCGTCGCAGGCTTGCTCGACTCCGATCCGCTCTCCTCCGCGCGTCTCGCCGCCGCGCAGGCCAAGGTCGACGAAGGCCTCGGTCGCCGTCGTCTCGCCGCCGCGGAGAATGCGCTCCGTGCTCTGATTGGTTCCACTCCAGGCTTCCCGCTGCCGGAAGCTAAAGGATCCGTCGCAATGCCTGCCTTCGGCGCGGGCGTGCCCTCCGAGCTCTTGCTGCGTCGTCCCGACCTCGCGGTAGCGGCCGAGCGGATCGATGCCGCGCTCGCGCGCGAAGGCGCCGCCATCGCTGATTTCTATCCCTCCGTGACCCTCAACGGCCAAGCCGGCTGGCAGGCCGATCCCGCCTCGCGGGTCGGTCGGGGCTCATCGAGATTCTGGACGCTGACGCCGTCGCTAGACCTGCCGCTCTTCGACGCTGGTCGGCGCGAAGCTAACCTCGAGGTCGCCCGCGCGCGCATTGACGGCTCTGGAGCGGAATGGACGAAGGCCGTCCTTAGCGCCTTCCGCGAAGTCGAGGATGCGCTCGCCGATCTGCGCGAGCTCGCCATGCAGGAGGAACTGACCGCTCGGGTGCTCACCGCGGTACGCGTCCGGCTCACCAACGCCGAAGCCCGCCGCCAGGCTGGTCTCGCGAACGAGAACGAGATCCTCGTTGCGCGTCGAGACGAAGCCACGGCCGCCCGCACGCTCTCGCTGGTCGTCTGGGAGCGCCGCCAGGTCGCGGTCCGTCTCGCCGCCGCCACCGGCGGCGGTTGGTCCGCCGAGTAACTGGCCAAAGAAGAAGGGCGTCCTTGCGGACGCCCTTCCTGTTTCTCTCCAAGCGCTTAGGCCTTGATCTGCGGACGCTTAGGATCCGGCCAGTCGATGTGGAAGAACTCGCCGCGGGGCTTGTCCTTGCGTTCGTAGGTGTGGGCGCCGAAGAAGTCGCGCTGACCTTGGAGCAGGTTCTGCGGGAGGTTCTCGGTGCGGTACGAGTCGAAGTACGAGAGCGCCGAACCGAGGGTCGGCACGGGGATGCCGTGCTTCACCGCGAGGGCGATGACCTTGCGCCAGTTCTTCTGCGCCTTCTTGACGGTCTTCTTGAAGTACGGGTCGAGGAGAAGGTTGGCCAGACGAGGCTTCTTGCCGAAGGCCTCGGTGATCTTCTGGAGGAAGCGGGCGCGGATGATGCAACCGCCGCGCCAGATCTGGGCGATCTCGCCGAAGTTGAGCTTCCACTTGTATTCGTTCTGGGCTTCGCGCATGAGCTGGAAACCTTGGGAGTAGGAGCAGATCTTGGAGCAGTAGAGGGCGTCGCGGATCTGTTCGATGATCTTAGCCTTTTCGGGATTGGTCATCGCGCGCTTCGGACCACGGAGGGCCTTGGCGGCGGCGACGCGCTCATCCTTCACGGCGGAGAGGCAACGGGCGAAGACGGCTTCGGCGATGGTCGGGGCGGCGACGCCCATGTCGAGGGCGTTGGCGCTCGTCCACTTGCCCGTGCCCTTCTGGCCGGCGGTGTCGAGGATGACGTCGACCAGCGGGACGCCGGTCTCAGGGTCCTTCTGCTTGAGCACCTTGGCGGTGATCTCGATGAGGAAGGAATTCAGGTCGCCCTTGTTCCATTCTTCGAAGGTGGTGCCGATCTCGTCCGGGGTCATGCCGAGGAGGCCGCGCATGAGGTCGTAGGCTTCGCAGATCATCTGCATGTCGCCGTACTCGATGCCGTTGTGGACCATCTTCACGTAGTGGCCGGCACCGTCGGGGCCGATATGGGCCACGCAGGGGACGCCGCCCTTGATGGGCTTGCCCGGGGTCGCGCCGGTGAGTTCGACGCCGGTGACGGCATCGACCTTGGAAGCGACGGCTTCCCAGATGGGCTTGAGCTCGGCCCAGGCAGCGGCATCGCCACCGGGCATGAGGGACGGACCGAAGCGGGCGCCTTCTTCGCCACCGGACACGCCGGAGCCGATGAAGCGGAGGCCCTTGGCCTTAAGTTCCTTTTCGCGGCGGATGGTGTCCGTCCAGAGGGCGTTGCCGCCGTCGATGATGATGTCGCCCGGCTCGAAGGCCGCGGCGAGCTCGTTGATCACGGCGTCGGTCGGGCCGCCGGCCTTGACGAGGATGACGGCTTTGCGGGGCTTCTTGAGGGAGGCCGCGAAATCCTTGATGGTCGGGCAGCCGGTCAGCTTGCCCGGGGTCTTCGGGTTTTCTTTCACGAACTCGTCGGTCTTGGCGGTCGTGCGGTTGTACACCGAGATCGCGAAGCCGTGGTCGGCGATGTTGAGGGCGAGGTTCTGACCCATGACGGCCAGACCGATGAGACCAATGTCGGATTGCATAAGAGGAGCCAATGCGAACCCCCGGGGGCTGGCATGGCAAACAAGAAAAGGGGCAGGTTTCGCCCGAAAGCTCTTGTTTTCGGCACGGTCGACCGCCTTTCACCTCGCCTCATCAAGGCTGCTTGGCATCGTGGGGCGTTGTCATGTCCCAGCTCGTCGGCAAGCGTATCACCCTCGGTGTCACCGGCTCCATCGCCGCTTATAAGGCCGCGGACCTGATCTCCCAGCTGGTCAAGTACGGCGCCGAGGTCCAGGTCGTCATGACCAAGGGAGCCACGCAGTTCATCACCCCGATGACGTTGCAAGTGCTTTCCCGCCGGCCGGTGGCGTTCGACCTCTGGGCCGAGGGAGCTAACTCCGTCCCTGGCCACATTGAGATCGCCGATTCTTCCGACTTGCTCCTCGTCGCGCCGCTTTCCGCCAACGTAATGGCCGAGTTCGCCCACGGCCTCGCCCCCGACCTCCTGACCAGCGTTTATCTGGCTACGCGTGGCCCTGTCCTCCTTTGCCCGGCGATGAACGGTAAGATGTATGAGCACGCTGCCACTCAGGCTAACCTGAAGACCCTCCGTTCCCGGGGTCACGCCATCGTCGAGCCCGCCGAAGGCATGCTGGCCTGCGGCTACGAGGGCAACGGCAAGCTCGCGCCAGTCGAAGAGATCGTGGGCCGCGTGCTCTCGATCCTGGGCTGAGTCCGATGGACCCGCGCGCCCTCCGCCAGCGACTCGAGGCTTCGGCGAAGGCGCTGGGCTTCGACGCGTTCGGCGTGGCGCCAGTCGAGGTCGACGTCCGCGCCGATTATTTCAAGAAGTGGATCGCCGACGGCATGCACGGCGACATGGCCTGGCTGGCCCGCAATCCCGAACGCCGCACCGACGCCCGTAAGGTGATGCCGGAGGCCCGCAGCCTCGTGGTCGTCGGGCTTAATTATTATCAACCGCATCCTCCGGCCGGCTACCGTATCGCGAAATACGCGCTCGGTGCCGATTACCACGACGTGCTGCTCGCCCGCCTGCAGCAACTTTGCGAAGCGATGCAGGTGCTCGGCGGCGAGCAGAAGCCTTATGTCGACACGGGCCCGGTGCTCGAGAAGCCCGTCGCCGCGGCCGCCGGCCTCGGCTGGCAGGGCAAGAGCACCATCCTCATCCACCGCGGTGCGGGGACCTGGCTCTTCCTCGGCGTCATCCTGACGACTCTCGAACTCGAAGTTTCCGCCGCCAAGGAGCCGGACCGCTGCGGCACGTGCACGCGCTGCATCGACGCCTGTCCGACGGCCGCGATCATCGCCCCGTATAAGTTAGATGCCCGCAAGTGCCTGGCTTACCTGACCATCGAGCACAAGGGGGCCATCCCCATCGAATACCGCGAAGCCCTCGGCGATCGGGTGTTCGGTTGTGATGATTGCCTCGACGTCTGCCCTTGGAACAAGTGGGCCGTGGCTACGCGTGAAGCCCATTTCACCCCGCGTCCGCATCCGCCCCTTCGCGAGACGCTGGCTTGGACGGATGAGCAGTTCCTGACGCATTTCAAGGGCACGCCGGTCGAACGTCTTGGGCTCGCCCGCTGGCATCGTAATGCGCTCACGGTCCTGGGTAATGTCGGCGAGCGTGCCGACCTCCCGGCCGCCGAGGCGCTCCTCGGGTCGGCCGATCCGATGGTCGCGGAACACGCCGCCTGGTCCGTCGCCCGCCTGCGCGCACGTTGAACCTACGGGTTGCCTCGGGCGACTAGGTTGTCCTAATGGCGGGCGTGACTCTCGCCCAAGCCTATTACGCGCTCGCCGCCTTCCTGCTCCTGGCTGGCTGGCTCATCGTCACCGACTCCCCGGTCCTCCGCTCTTTCCGTCGTTCTAAAAGCGCCACCACCTTGCTCGCCCTCGTCGCCATCGCCTGGTTCGCCTGGTGGCTGATGAACATCCCCGATGCCGATCTCGCCGGCTTGCCGCGGATGCCGGTAGTCGTCGGCTTCATCGGCTTCAGCCTGCTGACGTTTGTTTACATGCCGGATTTTCTATCGGTGCGCGCCCTCGGGGTGATCATGCTCTTCCTTGCCCGCCTTGCCCTGGATGCCGGCTATCGCCAGCTTCCCTATAGCCTGCTCGACGCCACGCTGAGCTACGGCGTACTGGTGCTCTTCGGCTTCTGGTGGGCCTGCTCGCCGCCGGTGTTCTGTCGCCAGTGCGATTGGGTCCTCGCCACGGAGGGTCGTCGCAAGGCCTTCGGTGGGCTGAGCCTCCTGCTGGCCGTCGCCTGCGTGGCCCAGTCTTTCCGACTTCCGTGAGCCGCGCTCTGCTCATCGTCGTCTCGGGTCCTGCTGGCAGCGGCAAGACCACGCTCTGCTCTCGGTTGACCGAGGCCTATCCGCAGGGCATCCGCCGCGTGATCACTTGCACGACCCGCGCACCGCGCGCCGGCGAGACGGATGGCGTCGATTACCACTTCCTGACGCGCTCCAGCTTCGAACAGCAGGTCGCCGCCGGCGTCTTCCTCGAGCATGCCACCGTGCACGGCAATCTCTACGGACCGCGGGCGGCCGACGTGGCCACACACCTCGGCACTGGTTTCGACGCATTGCTGAACGTGGACGTCCAAGGAGCCGCCACGATTCGTGCTAAGGGTGCCGCCGACCCGCGCCTCGCGGCTTCGCTCGTCACGGTCTTCATCCGCGTGAGCGACCACGCCGAACTCCGCCGTCGGCTTACGGGCCGTGGCACCGATCCGGTCGACGAGATTGACCGTCGCGTCGCCGCCGCCGAGGAAGAAATCCGCCACGCGGGCTCCTATCAGCACGTGATCGAGAGCGGTAGCCGCGAAGCCGACTTCGCCGCCCTGCAAAGCATCTACCTCGCCGAGAAGGCCCGCCGCCCATGATGGAAAAGAATGACATCGCCTCCGTCCTCGACGAGATCGCCACGTTCATGGAGCTGACCGGGGAAAATCCGTTCAAGATCCGCGCCTACTCCGCCGGAGCCCGCATCCTGGAGAACATGACCGAGGACCTCGGCGAACTCATCGACGGAGGCAAGCTCGCGGACATCCACGGCCTGGGCGAAGCTTTGGTCGATAAGATTACCACGCTTCGTCGCGACGGCGTCTTGCCCTTCCATCAGAAGCTCAAGGCTTCCATCCCTGCGGGCCTGCTGGAAGTGATGCAGATCCCTGGCCTCGGACCGAAGAAGGTGCGTGCTCTTTGGACGCTGCTCGCGGTCGAAGATCTTGCGAAGTTGAGGGAGGTTTGCGAATCCGGCGCGGTCGCCGAGCTCAAGGGCTTCGGCGCCAAGACGCAGGATAAGATTCTCGAAGGCATCAAGAACCGCATCGCCTACGGCAAGCGTCACCGCTGGTACGAAGCTGCCGCCATCGCGGAGCCTATTCTCGTCGGCCTGCGCGCACTGCCCCAGGTCTCGCTCGCCGAATCCGCTGGTTCGCTCCGTCGCGCCCGCGAGACCGTGGGCGACCTCGACTTCCTCGTGGCCTCGTCGGAGCCGAAGCCGATCATGGATTGGTTCGTCGCCTATCCCGGCGTCAAGGAAGTCACCGCGCATGGCGAGACGAAGTCCAGCGTGCGCTTCGAGAACGGCCTGCAGGCCGACCTTCGCGTCGTTCCGGCCGAGCAGTTCTATTTCGCGCTCCATCACTTCACGGGCTCCAAGGAGCATAACGTCGCCATGCGCCACCGCGCGCTCGGCCGCGGGCTCAGCATGAGCGAGTGGGGCTTCAAGTCCGTCGACGACAAGGCCATCGCCCCCGGCGCCAAGAACGAGGAAGAGGTCTTCCAGGCGCTCGGCTTGCCGTGGATCCCGCCCGAACTCCGCGAGGGCAATGGCGAGATCGACGCCGCCGAAGCCGGCCAGCTTCCGAGACTCGTCCAGCTCTCCGACCTGCGGGGCGTCTTCCATAACCACACCACGGAATCAGATGGCGACCACACGCTCGACCAGATGGCGGCCGCGGCCGAAGCCCACGGCTGGGATTACCTCGGCATCTCGGATCACTCGAAGTCCAGCTTCCAGGCCGGCGGCCTCGACGAGGCCCGCCTCGCGAAGCAGCTCGAGGATATCGCTCAGCTCAACGCTTCGAAGAAGTATCGGGTACGCGTGCTCTCCGGCAGCGAGGTCGATATCCTCAAGGACGGGACGCTCGACTTCTCCGACGACGTGCTCGCCCGCTTGGATTTCGTCGTGGCCTCGGTGCACACCCTGTTCACCTTGGATCGCGAGGCGCAGACGGCCCGCATCATCAAGGCGATCGAGAACGAACATGTCGACATGGTCGGCCATCTCACCGGCCGCCTGCTCAACAAGCGCGAGCCCTACGACGTCGACATCGCCAAGGTCATCGATGCCGCCGCCGCCAACGACACGATCATCGAGCTCAACGCGAACCCGTGGCGACTCGACCTCGACTGGCGCTGGTGGCGTCGCGCGGCCGAGAAGGGCGTGCTCTGCTCGATCAACCCGGACGCGCACGATATCGACCAGCTGGCCTTCGCCGCGCACGGCGTGCGCATCGCCCGCAAGGGCTGGCTTTCGTCGGAGCAGGTGCTCAACACGCGTTCGTTGCCGGAAGTGCTGTCCTGGCTCGGTCGCTGAGGGCTCCTTCCGGCTCGCCCTGAGGGCGCGGCCCGTCCTATCCTGCCGCATGCTGCACGATAAGCGCCGTCTGCTCCTCATCGCCGGACCTTGCTCCCTCGAGTCGGAGTCCAATTGCCGGACTGTCGCCACGGAGCTCAAAGCCCTGGCCGCCCGCCATCCGGAGCTGAACATCATCTTCAAAGGATCTTACGACAAGGCCAACCGTACCTCGCTCGGCGGTGACCGCGGTCCTGGCATGCAGGCCGGCCTCGAACTCCTCGCGATGGTGAAGAGGGACTACGGATTCAATGTGCTCACCGATATCCACGGCCCCGAGCAGTGTGAAGCCGTCGGTAAGGTCGTCGACGTGCTCCAGATTCCCGCTTTCATGTGCCGCCAGACCGACCTCCTCGTCGCGGCCGCCAAGACCGGCAAGGTCGTCCACGTGAAGAAGGGCCAGTTCCTCTCGCCGTTCGAGATGCGTTTCGTCGTCGATAAGCTCGAAGGCGCCAAGGCCGCTGAGATCTGGCAGACCGATCGCGGCACGACCTTCGGCTACCAGAACCTCGTCGTCGACATGCGCTCCTTCCCGATCATGGCCGGCTTCGGTCACCCGACGATCATGGACGCCACGCACGCGGTGCAGCTCCCCGGCGCCGCGGGTGGCTCTTCCGGCGGCCAGCGCGAATATGTCCCCGTCCTCGCCAAAGCGGCCCTCGCCGCCGGCGCTGATGGCCTCTTCATGGAGACGCACCCGGATCCGCTGAAGGCGATTTCTGACGGCCCGTCGCAGGTGCCTCTCGCGGAATTCCCGGCGCTCGTCGAAGCCTGCCTGCGCGTCTGGAAAGCCGTCCGCGCTTAAGCGGTCAACTTCGCGATCGCTTCCCGGTCCGGCTTGCCGCTGGCATTCGTCGGCATGCTGGGGACGAACACATAGCGCCGCGGGCGCGCCGCGGGCTCGAGCGCCTCGCAGGCCCGTCGCAGCGCAGCTTCGGCGGACGCGGGGCCGATGACGCAGGCCGTCACGATTTCGCCCCAACGAGCGTCGATCATGCCGAGCACGAAGGCTTCCTTGATGAGGCTGGTCGAGAGCAGGGCCTGTTCGACGCGACCCGGATCCACCTTCTCGCCGCCGGTGATGATCACGCGGTCGGCCCGGCCGGAAATCTTCACGCACCCGTCCGCGGCGACGTCGCCCCGATCGCCGCTCACCCATGGGTTGTCGAGCGGGCCGTCGGGCCATAGGCCAAGACCGAGTGCGGCGGTGGCGATGGTGACGACGCCGTCACCGTTCGTCGCAAACGTCACGTCAGGCAAGGGAGTGCCGCGGACGGATTCGCCTGACCAAATTTTTTCCGGCGGACAAAGCGCGCAAGCCGCTGCGGTCTCGGTCGAGCCGTAGGTGAGGAAGACGGGAAGTCGTCGTGTGCTAATCTCGGCGAGCAGCGGAGCGGGTACCGACGAGCCACCGAGCAAGATGACATCAAACGCCCGCAACCAGGCTTCGCCCTCGGCGCGAGCGAGGAGCCGCGATAATTGAGCCGGGACCAACGAAATGATCTTCGTGCCCAAGCAGGGGAACGCGACGGAGGGCAGGGGGGTGTCTTCGTTGAAGCGACCATCGATGACGAGATGCCGGCCGCCGGTGACGCGAGCGCGGATGGCCGGCATGAATCCGCTCACGTGCCAGGGCGGCGTGCAGGTGACGCCGTGCAGGATGGGCGAGAGGCCGCGGGCGATGAGCGCATCACGGAGGCCGAGCGCCGCGGCTACGAGGGTTTCTGGAGAATGGATGATGAACTTTACTTTCCCCCCGGTGCCCCCGGTGGGAATCATCACCCGACAGCGCCAATTTTTCGGCCAATCACACGTGCCGAGTCCACGCGGTTCGGGGGCGTGTCCTTTGACGATGGTGCCGCGGGGAATCTGGCGGGCAGCTTCAGCGAGATCAGTTTCAGACCAGCGCGGGTTGCCCAAGAAGACGGGCAGGCCGGCATCATGAGCCTGCAGGGCTTCCTGCAGGTGCGCGGCGTGCTCCGCGTGGAAGACCGCGACGGCGCTCATGACAGGTCGTGCCAGAAGCCCGCCCAATCATAGCTCGGCAGGCCGCCCGCCGTCGGTCCCTGCGCGTGACGATCACGTCCGTCGCTTTCGAAGCGACCTAAGGTGTCAAATCCCACCGTGCCGGCGGCCGGATCCTGTGCGGCGAGCCAGAGCGCTCCTTGTCGGCCGATCGCGGTCTCGAAGCAGGAGGAATAGACGACGGCGCCTACATGGGTAACCCGCCATGCCAAGAGGTCGTCCCAATCTCCGGCGAGCAAAGGTTTCACGACGACCGTCCCGCTCCAATCGATTCCGCCCGGCGTGAGGAAAGATTCGTCGAGCGCGATTTTATCCGGTCCGAGCGAGGCGTAGCCCGGATGGCCGACGGGGAGCGGTTGTTCGAGGAATTCAACCTGCGTCTGCGAGCGCGCGAACACGGTCCAGCGCCGCGCCGTCTGCAGATCCAGTGAGCCGTTGGCATCCAAGCGCAGTCGGCCCGGGAATCGGCTCAGTACCCCGTGGATGGATTCCTCGGATGTCTCCGGCGAAATCTTAACCTTCAAGGTCTGGAAGCCTGCCGCCACCTTCGCCTCGGTCTCCATGACGGAAAGCGTCATGAGTCCGGCGCAAGGGAGGCTGCCGCCAAAGCCCGCGATCTTATCCCAGAGGCGGCAGCTGGAGAGCGCCGAGGAGAGACAGGGTAGCGAGGTGGGCGAGGCGTCGACGGCGGCGACGAGGTGGGGAAGGTTGCCTTGCGCCGAGCGGAGGAATTCCAGGGCCTGTTCCACGGACTCGGTGGGGAAGCCCGGCCAGGGGGCGATCTCACCGTACCCGGTACCGTGGTCCGACTGGGTCCGCAGGATGATGCGATCCACGCTGTCGACGGTGCCAGCGCCCGACGTCACCGGAGAGCGCAGTCGTCGTCGGATGCGTTTGAAGTCGAAATAACCGCTCGTCATGGGGCGAATAGACGGCAATCCGGACAAACTCGCAAAATCAATTTGCCACCCCTCCGGGGGGTGCCTAACACCCTTTGGGGAAACCGACCACTCATGGCCTCCTCGAAATCCAAGGGCCGCGTTTCCCTAGACGAACGCTTTTACCTGTCCGCGGACGACTTCTTCCCCGCCAACGCCGGCCTCGGCCTGACGTATGACGACGTCTCCCTGGCGACCCGCTATTCCGAGGTCCTCCCCCGGATGACCCGCCTCGACTCGTCCCTCTCCGCCGCCCTGGCGCTATCCCTCCCGATCGTCTCGTCCGATATGGACACGGTCACCGAGCACCGCATGGCCATCGCGATGGCCCTCAACGGCGGACTGGGCCTCCTTCACTATAACATGGGGGAAGCCGACCAAGTCGCCGAAGTCCGCCGCGTGAAGAACCACATCCACGGCATGATTGGCGACCCCGCGGTGGTCTCGGCCGACGACACCATCGGCCAGGTCCTCGCCCGCATCGAACGCGACGGCCTCGCCTTCAGCACTTTCCCGGTGACGTCCTCCGACGGAACGCTCCTCGGACTCCTGCCCGGCAGCACGGTCAAGGAACGCCACGGCCAGCGCAAGGTCGTCGCGGTCATGATCCCGCGTGATAAGGTCTTCACCGTCGCGGAGAAGGATCTCGGCAAGGACCCCATCGCCACCGCCGACCGCAAGTTCTCCGAACACGTCGGCCAGAACAAGCTCCTCGTGGTCGACGCGAAGAACAAGCTGCGCGGCCTTTTCACCCTAAGCGACATCGAGCGTATCTCCGAAGAGTCCCGCGCCCACGTCCGCCCGACCCGCGATGCCGACTTCCGTCTCCGCGTCGGCGTCGCCATCTCGGTCCCCCGCACGGCCGACGGCGAAATCGACCGTGCCCGCCTCCTTGCGCATGTCAGCGCCCTTGTCGACGAAGGCGCGGACGCCCTCGCGATTTCCACCGCCCACGGCCATACCAAGGGCGTTGGCGACGCTCTGCGCATGCTGCGCAAGGCCCACAAGAATATCACGCTCATCGCTGGTAATGTCACCAGCGGCGAAGGCGTCGAGTTCCTCGCCGCCGCGGGCGCGGATACCGTCAAGATTGGCCAGGGCCCCGGCTCGATCTGCACGACCCGCATCGTCGCCGGTGTCGGCATCCCGCAGCTCACCGCGCTTTACGTCGCCTCCCGCGCCGCCGCCAAGAAGGGCGTGCGTATCCTCGCCGACGGCGGCATCACGAAGAGCGGCGACATCGTCAAGGCGCTCACGCTCGCCGACGCGGTCATCCTGGGCGGCCTGCTCGCCGGCAGCCGCGAAGCCCCGGGCAAGCTGATGGAGATCAACGGTAAGACTTATAAGGAATACCGCGGCATGGGTTCGCACGAAGCCATGCGGAAGGGTTCCGCCGCCCGCTACGGCCATTCCGCCAGCGGCAAGTTCAGCAAGGTCGCCGCCGAAGGCATCGAAGCCCTCAAGGAAGTCTCCGGCACGGTCGACCAGGTCCTCGGCACCCTCGCCGGCGGCGTCCAGAGCGGCCTCGGCTACCTCGGCGCCGCGAACCTCGCCGAACATCGTAAGCGCGCCCGCTACATTCGCGTCACTCCTGCTGGTCAGCGCGAAGCCGCCCCGCACGACGTCATCGAAATCAAGGCGGGCTCCTGAATTTATCCATGGCTGCGTTTTTCCGAGGTCTCCTCCTCTTCCTCTTCGGCGCGATGGTCGGCGCCGGAGGCATCCTATTCTTCACGCCCAGCTTCAACGTGGTCGTGAGCCGTAGTGAGTCCGCTGCCCAGCCGATTGAGGTCGCGGTCGCTTCGGCGCCCGTCGTCGCCCCAGTCGTGCCCGCCGCGCCCAAGGTCACCTCGCCGGTGGCGACTCCCGCCCCGGCGCCCGTCGCCGCCGCACCTTCGCCACCTGCTGCGGTTGCCCCTGCGGCCGCCGAACCAGCCATCGATTTCAAGGCCATCTCGGAATACCTCGTTCTCTGGCCGACCGCGGTGGCGGTGAAGACTGCGACCACGGTCCCGGTCATCGTCGACGGGAAGAAGGTCCAAGATCTGGCGCTCGAGGTGGGTACGGTGTTGCAGGTTTCCAAGGTCCTCGCCGACGGCTCGATTGAGGTACGGGCCAAGGGCGCCAAGTTCGAGATCAAGAGCACGCTCACCGATTTTTCCGTCGAACTCGGCAAGCGCGTCTCGGAGCTCGTCGCCAAGGGCGTGAAGGTCGATGCGCCCTTCGTCGCGAACTCGTCCGCGATGACTCCCGTTGCTCCGGCGGACGCGACCTTGTCGCCGGTCGCTCCCGTGGTGGCCGTTATTCCGAAGGGCCCGCTCACCCTCGCTCAGCGCGTCGATGTCCTTTTTGGAGTCAAGCCCGACGACTTGATGCCCCCCGCGCCCGTCATCGTCACGCCGACCCCGGCGGTCGTGGCTCCGGCTTCGGCGGCGCCCGTCGTGGAGGTTGCTCCCGTGGCTCCTGCGGCCGATGCGAAGGGCGTCGAGAAGGGTAAGGATCTCGACCGGAAAATGAACCAGCTCTTCAAGTGATCCGTCCGTGAGTCACGCGAAGATCTATTCCTGGAACGTCAACGGCGTTCGCTCCGCCCTCGGCAAGGGGCTTGCCGATTTCATCGCGTCCGCTGACCCGGATGTGCTCTGCCTGCAGGAGACGAAGTGTGAGACCGCCGTCGCTTCCACGCTCGGCCTGGCCTATCCGTACCAGTTCTGGCACGAAGCGGAGAAGAAGGGCTACTCCGGCACCGCGGTGCTCTCGAAGACCGCGCCGCTTTCCGTCGCCACTGATTTCCTGGGAGACCATCCGCCCGAAGGGCGCGTGGTGACGGCCGAATTCAAAGGGCTCTTCGTCGTCAGCGCCTACGTCCCTAATTCCCAGCGCGAGCTGGAGCGCCTTGACTACCGGCTGCAGTGGGACGCCGATTTCCGCAAATACCTCGCCCGCCTCGCCAAGCAGAAGCCGGTCGTGGTCTGCGGCGACCTCAATGTCGCGCACGCCGAGATCGACCTCGCCAATCCTTCCACGAACCGCCGCAACGCGGGCTTCACCGACGAGGAGCGCGAATCTTTCAGCCAGCTCCTTTCTCAGCACGGCTTCACGGATACGTTCCGCGCGCAGCATCCCGAATTAGCAAAGCGCTACAGCTGGTGGTCCTATCGCCCGGGTATCCGCGCCCGCAACATCGGCTGGCGCCTGGATTACTGCCTGACGTCTGACGGCCTGAAATATACTCAGCCCGACATCCACGACAAGGTCACGGGTTCGGATCACTGTCCGGTGTCAGTCCGCGTGCAGGCTGAGCTCTGATCAGCGTTTCTTTCCGCGGAGCCACCAGGTCTTCGCGCGGTAGTAAGCGATGGCGCCGCCGATCACCGCCGTGATGGACCCCAGAAGGTACAGGGACCAGGCTTCGACCCAGAAGGCTTCGACGTAGCTCGCTGGTCCGATGAGGCCGGAGGTCCCGCGCCACAGCTGGATGGTCGGCGTCTTCGGCGCCCAGGTCGCCCGCCATTCGATGCGACGCCGGGCGGGCTTTCCGTCGACGTCGACATAGGTCACCACCAAGCAATTCCAGCCGTGCCGCCGACTGGGGAACAGGTGATCATGCCGCTCGAGGACCTCCGCCTGGACCACCTCATGATGCGTCACGAACCAGCAGGCGGACCAGAGGTGTCCGATCCAGAGGAGACCAACAAAGACGCCGAGCGACCACTTCGCCCAGCGCTCGTTCACCTTCTTAATGTCGACGGCCATCTCAGCGCGGAGTCTCGCCGGTCAGGCGGCGCACCCAAGGCACGAGCACCAGTAATAGGACCGTCATGCCGCCCACGAGCAGCGCCTGCTGCCAGAAGAAGTGCGCGAGGGCTTGCGGGTCCTTGGCGTTGAACTCGGCCGCGATCGACCCTGCGAGCTTGTTGCCGAGGGCGGTGCCGAGGAACCAGATGCCCATCACAAGCCCGGCGAGCTTCGCGGGGGCTAGCTTGGTCATCGCGCTCAGGCCGACGGGACTGAGGCAGAGTTCGCCGATGGTCTGGAGGAAGTATACACCGATCAGCCACCATGGGCTCACTTTGCCGGCGGCGGTGAGCTGCGCGGCGGGGACGAGGAGGGCGAACGAGAGCCCGAGGAACAACAGGCCCCAGACGAACTTCATGGGGATCGAAGGCTGACGCTCCCGCAGGCGGACCCAGAGCCACGCGAACAGCGGCGCGAGCGCGAGGATGAAGAGCGAGTTCACGGACTGGAACCAGGAGGATGGAAATGCGCGCCCGAACAGTTCGTTGCGCGTGAGTTCATCCGCGAACAGCGTGAGCGAGGAGCCGGCTTGTTCAAAGACCGCCCAGAAGAGGATCGCGCAGATGAAGAAGACGAGGATCGCCGCGATACGGCGGCTATCTATATCCCGTTTCACGACGCCGAACCAGATCACGCCGATGAACGGGAGCGCGAAGACGATGGGATTGATCCAGGCGACATGGTCTGACGCGATCATCACGCCGAGCATCGCGGCCGTGCCCACCGCAACCAGTATGAGTTTACCCCACGGGCGCGGAGTGTCTGCTTCCGGCGGATGACCGATGTGCGCGAGCCAATGCCAGTGGCGCAGGTAGACGATCATACCGATGGTCATGCCGATCCCCGCCGCGCCGAAGCCCCAGTGCCAGCTATGCGTCGGGTCAAGACCCCAGCCAGTGAGCAGCGCCTTGAACTGTTCGCCCTGCGCAAGCCAGCCGACGACCAGCGGCGCGGCGAACGCGCCGAGGTTGATGCCCTTGTTGCAGAGCGAAAAGCCGGCGTCGCGCCGCGTGTCGCCATGCGAGTAGAGTCCGCCGACGAGCGTGCTGATGCTCGGCTTGAGCAGGCCCGTGCCCAGCGCGACGAGGATGAGGCCGGTGTAGAACGTCGGCACGGAGGCGAACGCCAGGCAGAAGTGGCCGGCGGTGATGATGAGTCCGCCGATGAGGACTGCGCGGCGCGCCCCGATGAAATTATCCGCGAGGTAGCCCCCTAGGATGCATACCATGTAGCTCGCCATGGTGTAGTTACCGTAGATCTGCGCGGCTTCTTTCTGGTCCATCCCCATTCCGCCCATCGCCAGAGGCGCGATCATGAACAGCAGGAGGATCGCCCGCATGCCGTAGTAGGAGAACCGCTCCCACATCTCGGCGTAGAAAAGCATGCTCAACCCTCGGGGGTGGCCGGCCATGCCCCCATGGTCGCGCTCGGTGTGCTTGGCCGGCGTTTCGACGTCTGGGGTCAGTGCGTGCATCAGAAGGGGTTATAAGCGGGGAAATAGGGGAGGGGGAGCCGGTAATGCAATCCAGGCTGACCAGCGGGTCGGCGTTGACAAAGGGGGCCCGAGGGCTAGTTTTGAGACTCATTCTCAATTAGAGTGACTCCGCTTTCGCAACTTCTGCCCGGCCAATTCGGCAAGCTGGCCTCGCTCAACCCTGAGCGGGGAGTGGATCAGCGTCTGATGGCCTTGGGATTGCTCCCCGGCATGGTCCTGAAGCTCATCCGGAAGGCGCCGCTCGGCGACCCGCTCGCTATCGAGTTCGGTGGGCAGGTCGTCAGCCTGCGACTTGCCGAAGCCGAGAACCTGATCGTCGACGTCGCCGCCGACTGTCCCATCCAGCGACCACGCCAGCCATGAGTACTCCCGATGCAGGCCTCTTGGTCGCGCTCGTCGGTAACCCCAACACCGGCAAGTCGACTCTCTTCAACGCCCTGACGGGCCTGCGTCAGCGCGTCGGCAATTACCCCGGCGTCACCGTCGCCCGCAAGTCGGGCACGTGCGACCTCGGCGACGGGCAGAAGGTCGAGCTCGTCGATCTTCCGGGACTCTACTCGCTCGCGGCGGCCTCTCCCGATGAGCAAGTCGTCATCGATGCGCTGTCGGGCAACATCGCCGGCGATCGCCGTCCGGACGCCGTGGTGCTCGTCGTCGATTCCACGAACCTGCTCCGCAATCTCTTCCTTGCCTCACAGGTCGCCGAGCTCGGCCGTCCGGTGGTCATCGTCCTCAACCAGGCCGACGTCGCCAAGGAGCAAGGCCTCCGCATCGATACCGAGCTGCTTTCCCGTCGCCTCGGCGGCGTGCCGGTCGTGCTGTCGTCCGCTTGGAAAGGCGAAGGCATCCTCGATGTCCGCCGTGCCATCGCCCGCGCCATCGCCCAGCAGACGCAGATGAAGCGCGTCACCTGGCCGACCAATATCGCCGCCGCCCTCGCTGATGTCGCGACGGTCGCCGCCGCCGACACGGGCAAGCCGATTTCGGAAGCCGAAGCGCAGCGACTTCTCTTCGATACGAATCCGTCCACCGCCGACCGGCTCGGGTGGACCCTCGCCCAGCGGGAAAAGACCTTACGCACCGCACGCGATCGCGTCCGCAATTCCGGCCACAACCCGATGGCCGCCGAGCCGCTTGTGCACTATGCGCACCTTCGCCTCATCCTCGAAGGCGTGGTGACCGAAGGCGCTGGTAAGGCCGGCCGCAGCGCCGCCGTCGACCGCCTGCTCCTGCATCGCTTCCTTGGGCCCGTGCTGTTCCTCGGGATCATGCTCGGTTTCTTCGGCTCCGTCTTCTGGCTGGCGAAGTTCCCCATGGAATGGATTCAGGCCGGCGTGGACTGGACGAAGACCATCGTTGCCCCCCCCTTGGATGCGTATCCCATGCTCCAAAGCCTGCTGGCGGATGGCATCATCGGCGGCGTCGGCGCATTCCTGGTGTTCCTGCCGCAGATCCTCATCCTCTTCCTTTTCATCGGGATCCTCGAAGACAGCGGCTACATGGCGCGCGCCGCGTTCATCATGGACCGCCTCTTTAGCTGGTGCGGCCTCAATGGGAAGAGCTTCGTGCCGTTGCTCTCCGGTTTCGCCTGCGCGATCCCGAGCCTGCTTTCCACCCGCACGATTGAAGACCCCAAGGCCCGGCTCGCGACCGCGTTCGTCGTGCCGTTCATGAGCTGCTCGGCGCGCTTCCCGGTCTATGCGCTGATGTGCGCCGCCTTCATCGGTCCGATCTATGGCGCGGGCTGGCAATCCGTCGTGATGATCGGCATGCACTGTGTCGGCCTGCTCTTCGCCGTCCCGACCGCCTTCGTGCTCACCCGCCTCGTCCTCAAGGTGAAGCCGCAGCCCTTCGTCCTCGAGCTGCCGCGCTACCAGATGCCCAAGCCGCGCGATGTCATTTGGCGCATGTGGCAGAACGCCGCCGAATTCGTCTCGAAGGCCGGCACGGTCATCTTCGCCATCACGATCATCGTGTGGGCGCTTTCCTATTTCCCGCGCGACGCGTCCGTCGCCGAGCGTATCAAGGCGGCGAATCCTTCGGCCACTGAAGAGGTGGTGAAGTCCAAGCTCCAGGCGGCCTATGTTGAACAGTCCTACATGGGCCGCTTCGGCAAGGCGGTGCAGCCGATCTTTGATCCGCTCGGCTTCGACTGGAAGATCACCGTCGGGGTGCTCGCGAGCTTCCCCGCGCGAGAGGTCATCGTCTCGACGCTGGGCGTGACGTACTCCGTCGGCGAAGGCGCCGAGGCCGACAGCCAGCATCTCCGCCAGGCCATGCAGGACGCCAAGTGGTCCGAGGGCCCGCGCGCCGGCACCCCGATCTTCTCCCTTGCCGCGGTGCTCGCGCTGATGGTCTTCTTCGCCCTCTGCTCGCAGTGTGGCCCGACGATTGCGACGCTCGCTCAAGAGACCGGCGGTTGGAAGTGGGCGGCGGGATCATTTGTGTACATGACGGCGCTCGCCTGGCTCGCCGGGACGGCCGTCTATCAGGTCGTCATCCGCCTCACATGAACTTCGAAGCTGTCATCGTCGGGGCTATCATAGGAGTCGCCGCCGGTTGGCTGATCCGCCGCTGGCTCGCCGCCGCCCGCCGTCGCAAGGAAGGCGGCTGCGCGGGGGACTGTGGCTGCGCGACGAAACTGAAGAAGTAGAGTATCGAGCATGGAGTATCGAGCATAGGGGGTCGGCGCATCTACTGACCGCCGCCCCTTTCAATCCTCCATACTCTATACTCTATACTCCAGACTCTAACCCGCCGGCTGCTGCTGGCTGAGGCAATGCAACGCACCGCCTTCGATCAGCAGCAGGCGACAATCGATGCCCACGATCTTCCGACCGGGGAAGCAGTCGCCCACGATGCCCATGGCGATCTTGTCGGAATCCTGGCCGTAGAGCGGCACGAGGACGCCGCCGTTCACGATCAGGAAGTTCGCGTGGCTCGGCGGCAGGTCGCGTCCGGCGAGGCGGATGGACTTGGGGAGCGGGAGCTCGATGACGTCGAGTCGCTGGCCGCGCGGGCGCATCTCGCGCAGGCGCTTGAGGTTCTCCTGCATGGGCGCGCAGTTCGGCGAGGCTTTGTCGGCTTCGCTCACGGCGAGGATCGTGCGCGGCGCGATGAAGCGGGCGAGGTTGTCGATGTGGCCGTCGGTGTCGTCGTTGGCCAGTCCTTCGCCGATCCAAAGGAGTTCGTCGATCGCGAGGCCGTCGCGGATGGCGACGTGGAACGCGGCGTCGTCGCGGCCTTCGGCGCGGTTCGGATTGTTCTGCACGGCCTCGGTGGTGAGGAGCAGGCCGTCGCCGGAGACCTCGATGCCTCCGCCTTCGAGCTCGAAGGGATAGCTGAACTTCTTCACGCCAAGGCGGGCGGCGACCTTGCCGGGGACTTGGTTGTCGAGCGAGGCCTCGAATTTGCCGCCCCAGCCGTGGAATTCCCAGTCGGTGAGCGCGAGCTCCTTGGTCTGGTCGTTCTTCACGAAGATCGGGCCGTGGTCGCGGCACCAGACGTCGTCGGTGGCGATATCGGTCAGTTCGATGACGGAAAGGTCGGCCTTGGCGGCCTTGAGCTCGCGTTCGGCTTCGGCGCGCAGCTTGCCGGCGGCGTTGATCTTCACCGGCTGGAACTTAGAGATCGCGGCGGCGAACTCCGCGAACTTCGCGGGGATCAGGCCGTAGTGGCCGGGCCAGAGCGCGGTATTCGACGGCCAGGACAGCCACGTGGCGGACTGGGGTTCCCATTCCGCGGGCATGCGGAATCCGAGGGAGCGAGGCGTGGACATGCGGAAGGTCAGTCGCGCAGACGGCGCGTCAGGTCGCCGTAGGCGTCGATGCGGCGGTCGCGGAAGAACGGCCAGATGCGGCGGAACTCGCGCTGCTTCACGAGGTCGCAATCGGCGAGGAGGATCTCTTCCTGCTCGATCGAGGCGCGGGCGACGATCTCGCCGTACGGATCGGAGACGAAGCTCTGGCCCCAGAACTGGGTGCGGCCTTCGGTGCCGACGCGGTTGGTCGCGGCGACGTAGCAACCGTTGGCGACGCCGTGGCCGCGCTGGACGGTTTCCCAGGCGTTATGCTGGGCGTGGCCGAGGGCGGCCTTCTCTTCGGGCAGCCAGCCGATGGCGGTCGGGTAGAAAAGGATCTGCGCGCCGCCGAGCGCGGTGAGGCGCGCGGCTTCGGGATACCACTGGTCCCAGCAGATGAGCACGCCGATGTCGCCATGCGCGGTCTTCCAGGTGCGGAAGCCGAGGTCGCCCGGCGTGAAATAGAATTTCTCTTCGAAGCCCGGATCCTGCGGGATGTGCATCTTGCGGTACTTGCCGAGCACGGTGCCGTCGGCGTCGATGACGGCCGCGGTGTTGTGGTAGACTTCGCTGCCGCGTGCTTCGAAGAGCGGGGCGACGATGACGACGCCGAGCCGCTTGGCGGCCTTGGCGAGTTCGGTCACGGATGGTCCGGTCTCGATCGGCTCAGCGAGGTCGAAGTTCTTCGGGTCCTGGCCGATGCAGAAATACTTCGTCGTGAACATCTCCTGCAGGCCGATGATCTTGGCGCCCTTGGCCGCCGCTTCTTCGATGCGGGGCAAGGTCTTACGCACGTTCGCCGCCGGAGTGTCCTCAGCGGTGAGCTGGATGAGACCGATGCGGACGGAGTCAGCCATGGCGCAGGTCGTCAGTAGACGAGCTTGTTGATCGGATACTCCACGATGCCCTCGGCGCCGGCGGCCTTGAGGGTCGGGATGAATTCGCGCGCCTGGCGGGCGTCGATGATCGTCTCCACGGCGATCCACTCGGGATTGCTCAGCGGGGACACGGTCGGATTACGCAAGGCGGGCAGGGCGGCTGCGATTTGGTCGAGCTTGGCCTTCGGGAGGTTGAACTTGAGGCCGACCATGTGTTGCGCGGCGAGGGCGCCCTGCAGCATGAGCACGACCTGCTCGATCTTGGCGCGCTTGGCGGGATTGGCCCAGGCGGCTTTGTTCGCGACGAGGACGGTGGTGGTCTCCATGAGCTGGGCGACGATCCGCAGCTTGTTGGCTTTGATGGAAGAGCCGGTCTCGGTGATATCGACGATGGCATCAGCGAGCTCAGGCACCTTCACTTCGGTGGCACCCCAGGAGAATTCGACTTCGCATTCGATGCCCTGGGCCTTGAACCAGCGGCGGGTGGTCTCGACGAGTTCGGTGGCGACGCGCTTACCGGCGAGGTCCTTGGCGGTCTGGACCGGGGAGGCTTCGGGCACGCAGAGCACCCAGCGGGATTTCTGGGCGGAGGCGCGGCTGTAAATCAGTTCGCAGACCTGCACCACGTCGGCGTTGTTCTCCTGGACCCAGTCCTGGCCGGTGAGGCCACAATCGAAGAAGCCATGTTCGACATAGCGGGCCACTTCCTGGGCACGGATGAACCGGCCGTCGAGGGCGGGGTCATCGAAGGAGGGGCGGTAAGAGCGGCTGCTCTTGGTGACGGGGAATCCAGCCCGGGCGAACAGCTGGAGAGTGGCCTCTTCCAGGCTGCCTTTGGGTAGACCGAGCATCAATTTGGCGGCTTCCTGACTCATTGGAGTATGGAGGAAGCCCACCCACCGCCCCGCCGCAAGCCTTACCTCGCCCCAGCGGGCGGCGCTCAACTCGGTCCGAGTTGGGCGTCACACCTCCGGGACAGAAGGACCCGCCTGCCCGCCGCGACCGGGCATCTGAGCGCAGGCCTTCCTGGAAAAACGGCCGTTAACCCTGCTTTTCGCCTCCACCGTTGACCCTGCTCAGTGGCACGCCTACTGCTCGATTTCAGCGTCCCACGATGTCCGTTCCCTCCAAAAGTACCCGCCTCGGGTCCGCCCTGCGCAAACTGCTTACGATGCTCTGCGGCGTGGTGCTATTCCTCGTGATGGTGGGCTTGCTGGGCGTCTGGGCCTTGGGGCGTTTCTCCCCCAAGCTGCTCGATTCCTCCCTCGCTACGAAGTCCGGCGCCCATCTGGCGGTCGAGTCCAACGACACGAACCTCTTCGCCGGACGACTGGCCTACGCCGGTCTGACCATCACCAACCCGACCCGCTGGACGGAGAAGGAGTTCCTCAAGGTCCGTCGGCTCGCCATCGATCTCGATCTGCTGACCTTCTTCAAAGGCGGCAGCCAAGTCTTCCATGACGTCGAACTCGACATCGAGCACCTGACGATCGTCGGCAAGGCCGACTTCCTGAAGGACAACAACGCGAAGGATATCTTCAATGGGCTCAAGTCCACGGGGGCGACGGAAGCCCCCAAGCCCACCCCCGGCCCGCCGAGCGCCAAGCAGCCTTTCCTCATCAAGCGCCTGCGGGTTCGCGTCGATCGGATCACGATCATCTCGGGCGACGGTACCGACCAGCGTAAGGTGGTCGTCGACCAAGCCTTCAACTACGCCTTCGAGGCCCGCGATATCACCGAGCGCAACTTCGACGAGAAGGTCTCCCGCCAGATGGGCACGCAGGCCGTGCAGAGCGCCGTCCAGCAACAGCCAGAACTCCTCCTCGACCTCGCCCGCGAGCGCCTCCGCAAATCCGTGACCGAGAAGCTGCTCGGCGAAAAATAATCTCATGACCGAACCGACCTCTTCTTCCGAACCGAACCAGCCCGACGCCGCGACCCGTATCGCCGAGCTCGAAGGCCAGATCGCGCTCCTCAAGGACACGGTGCTGCGCAGTAACGCCGATCAGCAGAACCAGCAACGCCGCCACCACCGCGAGGGTATCGAGCTCCGCAAGTTCGCCACGGCCGGCCTGCTTGAAGACCTTCTGCCCGCCCTGGATTCTCTCAACCTCGGCCTGGAGTCCGCGGCGAAGCAGGCCGACGGGCGCGCCGTCGCCGAAGGCTTCCGCATGGCGGTCGGCCAGTTGCGCGCGATTCTTTCCGCGCAGGGCCTCGTCGAGGTCAATCCGCTCGGCCAACCGTTCGATCCCTCCCGCCACGAAGCCGTGGGCTCCGAGCCGAGCGCGGATATCGCCGAAGGCACCGTGCTCCGCGTCGCCCGCTCGGGCTGGCTGCTCCATGACCGCGTCCTCCGCCCGGCCGCCGTCTTCGTCTCCGCTGGCGCCGCCAAGTAATCTCCCCGATGGCCGACGAATATTACACGCTGCTGGGCGTCGCGAAGAGCGCGTCCGCTGATGAGCTCAAGAAGGCCTATCGCAAAAAGGCGATGGAGTTCCACCCGGACCGCAACCCGGGCAGCAAGGAGGCCGAGGAGAAGTTCAAGAAAGTTTCCCGCGCCTACGAGATCCTCAGTGATGACGGTAAGCGCAAGCTGTACGACCAGCATGGCGAAGCGGCCTTCGACCCCAACAAAGGCGCGGGCGCCGGTCGTGGCCCGGCCGGCGGTGGTTTCCGCGGCACCGATCCGCGTGACATCTTCGAACAAATGTTCGGCGGCGGCGGCTTCGGCGGTTTCGGCGGTGGCGCGAGCGAGGCCCAGGACGACGCCGGCGAAGACCTGCGCGTCGACTTGAAGATCACGCTCGAAGAGGCCGCGGAAGGCGTCGAACGCAAGATCCCCTACCGCAAGCACGTCGCCTGCGCGAAGTGCGCGGGTTCCGGCGCCGAGCCGGGCTCCAAGAAGAGCCGCTGTCCGACTTGTGCCGGCCAAGGCCAGGTCGTCCGTTCGAACGGTTTCTTCCAGATGCGTCAGACCTGCCCCTCCTGCGGCGGTCAAGGCGAACGCATCGACAAGCCCTGCAAGCCTTGCTCCGGCGAAGGTCGCACGGTCGCGGAATCCACGGTCAGCCTGCGGATCCCACCCGGCGTCGACACGGGCACCAAGCTCCGCTCCAGCAGCAACGGCTCGGCCGGCCGCCGGGGTGCTTCCGCGGGCGACCTCTACGTCTATATCACGGTCTCGGATCACCAGCTGTTCGAGCGCGACGGCGATGACCTCGCCTGCAGCGTGCCGGTGAAGTTCTCGATCGCCGCCCTCGGCGGCAAGATCGTCGTCCCGAAGCTGAAGGGCAAGACCACGCTCAATATCCCGGCCGGCACGCAGGGCGGCACGATCTTCCGCCTTCGCGGGGAAGGCATGCCTCCGCTCCGCGGTTCGACTGCGGGCGACCTCCTCGTGCGCGTCGACATCGATGTGCCGAAGAAGATGACCGACAAAGAAAAGGAAGCCCTCAAGGCCTATGCCGCCGCCTGCGGCGACGAAGCCGCGCCGGTCTCCGAATCCTGGCGCGCGAAGTTCAAGGAGTTCTTCCGTTAACCCCCTTGCCCGACAGGGGTCGGGTCATAAGGTGAACCCATGCCGCGCGATCCGGGCCAGACCGACCGACTCATCCGCCGTCTCCGCTGGGACGAGTTGGATCGTCCCTGGTTGCTCCGTTTCGCTGAGTTTGCCCGCGACGAAGATTTCGCCGGCTTAGGCCTCGCCCAGCGCCCCCTGCGCACGGGAGATCCCTCCGCGGCTCTCCTCGTCGGAGCGGCCCGCGCGCGCGCCCGCGTGGTCGCCCGTCGCCCCATGGTCCTCGCCGGCCTCGGCTTGCTGGACGTGGTCTTCGCCGCTTATGGCGGGCGCTGTCACGCCAAGCCGCTCGCCTATGACGGCCAGTTCGTGCCGGCCTGCACCGCGGTCGCCGAAGTCGAAGGCCCCGCCGCCGACCTGCTTTCCGCCGAACGTATTCTTCTTAATTTTCTGCAACGCCTCTGCGGCGTGGCGACACGCACCCGCGAGCACGTCCTCGCCCTCGGTTCGTCACCGACGAAATTGCTCGATACGCGGAAGACGACGCCAGGCTTCCGTATGCTCGAGAAGTACGCGGTCGGCCAAGGCGGCGGCTACAATCATCGCCTCGGCCTCTTCGACCGGATCATGGTGAAGGATAACCATCTCGCCGCCGGTGGCGCCACGGCCGGCGAACGGATCACGAAGATGGTCCAGCGCGCGCGCGCAAGCCGACCGGACCTCCTCGTCGAAGTCGAGGTCGATCGCCTCGACCAGATCCGCCCGGTCCTCGCGGCCGGCGCCGATATCATCCTGCTCGATAACTTTCCGCTCGCCGATTTGCGTGAGGCGATCCCGCAGCTCCGTGGCCTCGCTTGGTCCGAGGTCAGCGGCGGCGTCAGCCTGGAATCTCTCCCGCTCATCGGTGCGCTCGCGCCGGACTTCGTCTCGAGCGGCGGCCTCACCCATGCCGCGCCATGGTGCGACCTCGGACTCGACTGGATCTGACGTCATGGCCGCCCTCGATAGCAGCATCCTCCTGGCGTTCCTCAAAGCCGCCGGCGAACCGGTCAGCGGGGACCGTCTCGCGAAAGAACTCGGCGTATCCCGCGTGGCGATCTGGAGCCGGATGGAGCGCCTCCGTGCCGACGGCTTCGTCTTCAAGGCTTCGACCCGGAAGGGCTATGAATTGAAGTCCGTCCCGCGCGAGATCAATGCGGCCTTGCTCGACGCCCATTTGCGCCGCCTCAAGGTCTCTCCCGACGTCGTCCTGCTTGCCGAAGTCGACAGCACGAACTCCGAAGCCGAGCGCCGCCTCGCCGTCGGCCAGGAAGCGCCGTTCGCGGTGCTTGCCCGTTCGCAGCGGGCCGGCCGCGGCCGCTTGGGTCGCAAGTGGCATAGCACCCAAGCCGGCAACCTCTACCTGTCCCTCGCTTTCCGCCCTTTCATCCCGCCGGAACGACTCAAGCCGTTCACGCTCTGGATGGGCCTGGCGCTTTGCGCGCACGTCGAGAAATCTCTCGGCCTCAAGCTCGGCCTGAAATGGCCCAATGACCTGCAGTCGCCCGACGGACGCAAGGTCGCCGGCATGCTCACCGAGGCCCGCCTCGACGCGGATTCGGTCCGCGAACTGGTTTTCGGCCTCGGCCTTAACTTCACTGGCCAACCCAAGGATTTCCCGGCCGAGATTCGTGCGACCGCCGGCTCCTTCGAAGCGGCGCTCGGCGAACCGATCGACATCAACCGCGAGGCGGCCGCGGTCATCGCCGCGCTCTTCCATGCCTGGGAGCAGTTCGAGGAAGGCACCTGGTCGCGTTCGTTCCGTAAGCTTTGGCAACACCACGACGTGCTCGCCGGCAAGTCCGTCCGCGTCGGTCTACGCGGCGACCCCATCGCGGGCATTGTCGACGGTATCGATGAAGAGGGCTCCCTGATTCTCCGTACCGGCGGCGGCCGCAAGACCATCGTCTCCTCGGGCGAAGTCACGCTGCGCAAACCCTGAGCGCTTGCGCCCGCGCCTGCTTCCGACCACCGTCTTTCCCGTGTCCATCTTCTGCCTCGATGTCGGCAACACGCACGCGCACTGGGGCGTCGTGGACGGACGCCAGCTACTCGCCCATGGCGAGCTGCCCACCGCTTCGCTCGAGACCGCGGCCTTGAACGCGTTGCTCGCCGCCCATCCGTCGCAGGGCATCGCGCTGGCGAGCGTTGTCCCGAAGGTGACCGCGGCGATCTCGCCGGCGCTCCTGAGCAGTGGACGACCGTTCTATCATCTGCGTCACGACAACGTGAAGGGCCTCGGCTTTGATTACCCGAAGCCGGCCGAAGTCGGCCAAGATCGTCTCGCTGATTGTGTCGGTGCCCAACTCGTCGCGGGTGCCCCGGCGGTCATCATCGGCATGGGCACGGCCACCACGGTCGATATCCTCACCGAGCGCGGGTATGCCGGCGGGATCATCGCACCCGGCCTCGGCGTGATGACGCAGTATCTCCATGAGCGTACGGCCTTACTGCCGGCGCTTGATCCGTCCGTCTTGCTCGGCGGTCCGGCCATCGGTAAGTCGACCGTCGACGCGATGCGCTCCGGCTGTGCCCTCGGGTTTGCCGGGATGATCGGCGCCTTGCTCGATGGCGTGTGCGCCGAACTCGTCCGCCAAGGCTCCCCGCTGCCCAAGGTGATTGTCACCGGCGGCGCAGCGGTCTTCCTCCCGGCTTCCTGGCAGTCGCGCGTGACGCATGAGCCGCACCTGACCCTGCTCGGCCTAGCCGAAGCCCACCGACGTCACTTTGCATGAGCGACCCTGACCCCCTCGCGAAGCTCCGCCGCTTCGTCCCCCTCCTGACGGTGGTGATCGTCCTCCAGGCCGGTTTCCTGCTCTACGCCCTTTTCGCCCAAAAGCTCCCCCGGGTCTGGCCGTTGGTGGTCGGCGACCTGGTCTTCTCGGGTATCCTGCTCTTTGTGCTCTGGCGGTTCCTGGTCCGCCGCCGCGGTTAGGCCTTGATCAGCTTCAAGAGGTCCTTGCGGCGGGCCCGGATCTCCCGGCAGCCGGCTTTGGCCAGGCGGTCGGTCGAGAAGGCCTCGACGGTCAGGCTAGCCACGGCGGTGCCGTAGACCATGGCCTGCTTGAGGGTCGCGAAATCGGTCGCCCCGGCTGAGGCCAGGTAGCCCAAGAGGGCCCCGGCGAAGCTATCGCCGGCCCCGGTGGGGTCGCGCAGCTCGGTCACGGGGTAGGCGGGGAGCATGAAAAGGCCCTCTTCATGGAAGAGGACCGCCCCATGTTCGCCCTTCTTGATGATGACGGTCTTGCACCCGTGCTTACGCAAGGCGTGGCCGGCCACGATGACGTTGGCTTCCCCGGTGAGCTTGGCGGATTCGGTGTCGTTGACCACGAGCAGGTCGGCGCGGCGCATGACTTCACCGAGTTTCTCCCGCTGCGTCTCGATCCAGATATCGATGGTGTCGGCGAGTACGTAGCGTGGTGCGGTGAGCTGGTTGAGGACTTCGAGCTGCAGGTCAGGCCGGATGTTGCCGAGCATGACGTAAGGCGAGGCGCGGTGCGCGTCGGGCAGCTTGGGTTTGAAGTGTTCGAAGACGTTAAGCTGCAGGTCCTCGGTATCGCGTCGGTTGTAATTTTCGTGGTAGCGGCCGCGCCAGAAGAACGTCCGACCCGACGAATCGGTGAGGAGGCCGTCGAGGTCGATGCCACGCTTGGCGAGCTTGTTGCGGTCGCGGTCGCGGAAATCGTGGCCCACGACGCCGACGATGCGCGGCGGCGCGAAGTAGCTCGCGGCGAGGCACGCGTAGGCGGCGCTGCCGCCGAGGATGCGTTCCCCTTTGTCGTGCGGGGTGATGATGCTGTCGTAAGCCACGGAGCCGACGACGAGGACCGGCTCGGCCTCGCGGCCCTTGTTCTTGATGCGGGTAGGAGTGGTCATGAAAAGAGTTCGGGTCGTGCGTCACGAAGACGATAGAGCGCGAGCAGGGCGAGCGAATGCTGCGCCTGGTTCTCGAGCGCCTGCGCGAGGGCGGCCTTGGGGCGGACGGCCAGCACTTGAATTTCTTCGTGCTCGTCCGGGGCGCGGAGGCCCGTCGGGCGGACGCCGTCCAGGAGCACGAAATGACAGCGATTGGCCTGAATAGCGGGGTTTGGAGCGCAGGTGCCGAGCAGGGTGGCCCGGCCGCCGGCGAAGCCGGTTTCCTCCTCGGTCTCGCGCACGGCGGCGAGCACGGGATCCTCGCCGCGCTCGATGATCCCGCCCGGCGCTTCGGTGGAAAGGTCGCGCGTGCCGAAACGATATTGGCGGACCATCACCAGCCGGCCGTCTTCGGTGATCGGGAGCGCGAGGACCCAGTCGCCGGAGCGGAGCACAAAAAAAACACCCTCTCGTTTGTCGAGAGGGTGATTACAATGTTCCTTGTAAACCCGGAAAACCCTGCAGTCGGCGTGGAGCTCTTCGTGCTGGACGGACCAGCGAGAGGGCGCCGACATGCGCGAGCTTACTTGGTCTTCAGCCTCTGACCGATCTGCATGCGATTCGCGTTCACGTCAGGGTTGAGTTCCTGGATGACTTTGAGCGAGATGCCGACCTTCTTGGCGATGCCGCCGAGCGTGTCGCCCTTGGCGACGATGTATTCGCCGGGACCAGCCGCAACCGTGGCCTTGCCGGCACCGGTGGTGGTCTTCGGGGAGGAAGCGAGCTTCTGGAGAGCGGTGATCTGGTCAGCGAGGGTCTTCTCGTTGAGGGCGAGGTCGGAGAGACCCTTGTCGAGGTCGGCACGGACGGCCTGGAGGTCGGCGGTGCTGGCCTTGCCGCCGAGCGCGTTCTGAACTACTTCGACGTTGGCCTTGATGGCGATGGCGTCATCCGTGGCGGCCACGGCGAGGCGCTTGGCTTGAATGCCGAGCACGAGGCCGGCGGTGCCGAGGGCGAAACCGAGGATTCCCACGATGAGCGGGAGCTTGGATTCGGAAGAGGAGGGGGAGATGTTGTCGTTTTCCATGTATGGAGGTGTTTTGCGGGTTGGAACACTTGGAGATTAGCAGTTTGACAAGGACGGCAACACAAAATCAGACTGTTTGTTCGGGTACCGGGCAGTATCTCAATTGGTAGAGTCCCTGCTTTGGGAGCAGGGTGTTGCAGGTTCAAGTCCTGTCTGCCCGACCACCCGACACTTTGAGAAGCAAGCCCTGAGACCCCTCAGGCATAGGCTAGGACCTGCCCGTCTTTAATCACGGTCACATGATTGGCCCCGTCAGGGCGGGTCGAGGCTTCGGTTCGGCCGATCACCTGCGCGCCCAGGCCGAGCTCGGTGGCAAGGCGCAGCGCGACCTCCGCGTCCTTAGGTTCCACGAACACCTCCAGGCGGTGCCCCATGTTGTAAACCTGGTGCATTTCCTTGGCGTCCGTCCCACTGACCCGGGCGATTTCGGCGAAAATGGGGGGCGTCGGGAAGAGGTTGTCCTTGATGAAGTGGACTTTGGAGCCGAACCGGCGGCACTTGGTCTGGCCCCCGCCGGAGCAGTGGACGAGGCCTTTGACGCGCTGGGCGCCGAGGGCCTGGAGCAGGCGGAGGGCGTAGGGGGCGTAAGTGCGCGTGGGCGAAAGGAGGGCCTGGCCGACGGTCAGGGTCGAGCCGGGGAGGGGGTCCGTCAGGCGATGGGGCCCGCAGTACGCCAGGTCGGCCGGGGTGGCCTTGTCGTAGGTTTCGGGATACTTCTCCGCGTAGTACTTCGAAAGGAGCTCGTGGCGGGCGCTGGTCAGGCCGTTCGAGCCGATGCCGCTGTTCTCGGCGGTCTCATATTTCGCGCGGCCATGGGAGGCGATGCCGACGATGACGAGGCCCGGGACGACGTGCGCGGCGTCCACGACTTCGGCCCGGTTGAGGATCGCGGTGGCGGTGGAATCCACGGTCAGCGTGGGCGTGAGGTCGCCGACGTCGGCCGTCTCGCCGCCGCCAGAGGCGATGCCGAAGCCCTGTTCACGCAGCATGGCGAGCACGTCTTCGGTGCCGTTGATGAGCTCCGCGAGGATCGCGCCCGGGATGGCCTTGGCGTTGCGGTTGATGGTCGAGGAGAGGATGACGCCCTTGGTCACGCCGACGCACAGGAGATCGTCGATGTTCATGACGATGCTGTCCTGCGCGATGCCGCGGAAGACGGAGGCGTCGCCGGTCTCCTTCCACCAGAGATAAGCAAGCAAGGCTTTGGTGCCGGAGCCATCCGAATGCGTGACGACGCACTTGGTGGCATCGCCGGTCAGATTGTCGGCGACGATCTTGCAGAAGGCCTGCGGAAAGAGGCCGGGGTCAAGGCGGTCAACCGCGGCGTGCACTTCGCTCTTGGAGGCGGACACGCCCCGGGCCGCATAACGGCCGGAATCCGAGGAGGGCTTGCTTTCGTGCGCCATGGCTCTTGCGTGCATATCTCCGACCCTGCTATTCGGTCAACGCCCTTCTCCCTCGTGCTGCAACTCTTCCTCCGCCATCCTTGGCTTCGCCGTCTCTCTGCGGCGTTGCTCGGGCTTTTGCTCGGCGTCGCGCTGGTCGCCGCTTGGGGCTGGTGGAATGCGCGGAGCCTCCGCGCCCTGGCCGACGATCTCCGTCAGGCCTACGAGACGCACGACGCGATCGCCATGGAGCAGCTCTTCTGCTGGGACGGCGTCGATGCGGCCACCCGCGGCCGTATCCGTTTCGTCATCCTGCAGGAGCACGCGCTGCCGATCGACTCGGTCACGGTCCGCCCCCTCACCGCCTTTGATCGGCAGGTCAGCCCAGGCCTCCGCCCGAACCTGACGCCAGCCGGCACCATCGAGGTGACCTTCGCCACCACGGACCGCCTCTCCGCTGCCTATCTGGCCGGCCGTGACGGCTTTCGCCATCGGCTGATTGTCATGCTGCCCGCGAATTGACGCGGATTCTTGACAGACGCCCGCCGTCTTCCAATTAATCACACCCTATGGCCGACAAGAACGACAAGCGTCCCGAAAGCGCCCCCGGTAAATTCTACGTGGACTCCCAGTGCATCGACTGCGACCTCTGCCGCGAGACTGCCCCGAAATCCTTCGTTCGCCAGGACGATGGTGGCTACTCCTACGTCTTTGCCCAGCCGACCGACCAGGAAGGCATCGACAAGTGCATGGAAGCCCTCGAAGGCTGCCCGGTCGACGCCATCGGCAAGGACGGCGAATAATCGCTTCAGCGATACTCCGAAAGCCCCGGACCGCCGGGGCTTTTTGTTTGGGTGATGTCGTGGCTTCGCCACACTTCCGCCCATGAGCGTCAAAATCTCCTGCGAATACCTCGGCGACCTCCGCGTCGAGGCCACCCACGGCCCTTCGGGCGCCGTGCTGCACACCGACGCGCCGGTCGACAACCACGGCAAGGGCGAGTCGTTCTCGCCGACCGACCTCACGGCGACTTCGCTGGCGACCTGCATCATGACGATCCTCGGCATCCAAGCCAAGGGGCTCGAACTCGATTTCCGAGGCCTCCGCGTCGACGTCGAGAAACACATGACCGCCCAGCCGCCCCGTCGCATCGCGAAGCTCGAGGCGACGATTCATATGCCGGCGGGCATCGCCGAAGACCTCCGTGATCGCCTCATCCGCGCCGCCAACGCCTGCCCCGTGAAACAATCGCTCCACCCCGACGTCGAGATCACCCTGGTTTGGAATTGGTGAGGGCAGGGTAGATGACGGAGTCGATGCCAGCATAGAGGGCTGCATCGAGGGCTGAATAGATGAGATGCAATGGGCAGGGTCGGGACCGCGTCACGACATTGCCTGTAATTTCATTCTCGGGTCCCAGGTCTCGGCCCTCAGGTCTCAGGTACGGGTGCGGGGTAAGATTCAGGCCCTGAACCTGCACCTGAACCAGGCTCCCGATTGCCGAGACCCGAGACCTGAAAATATTCCCGCCACCCGCTACCCGAAACGATGTATCTGCTTCGCAGCATGCCAGCGTGCCAGCATGTCCCCACGCGATGCGCCTCGGCGCATCGCGTTACCATTCCCGTTTCTTATGCCCGCTGATCGCGTAATACGTCAGATATAAATAACAAGGGAGCAGGATCCAGTACCCGCCGCGCGCGGAGTATTGATCCGCCAGCCAGCCGTAACCGAGCGGGATCAGCGCGTTACCGCAGAGGCCCATGATCATCAGGGAGGCGCCAGTCTTGGTGAAACGCCCGAGGCCGTCGAGCGCGAGCGGCCAGATGCCGGCCCAAGTGAGCGAGTTCGAGAGCCCGAGCAGCGTGATGCACCAGAGCGAGATGTCGGCGTTCAATCCGAAGAGCATCAGCTTGCCTGGGGCGAACAGCACGCCGAGCGTGGCGACCACACCGAGGACAGTGCAGAGCCGCAACGCCGTCACCTGTGAGACGTACCGCGGGATGAGGGTCAGTCCTAATAGGTAACCGAAGATCATCCCCCCGAGCACGCAGCCGGGCAGGATCTTCGCGGCGGCGAGCGGAATGCCCATCGTGTCCGCGTACCCAATGATGGTGTCGACCGCCACGGTCTGCGTGCCGACATGCAGGAAGATGCCGAGTGCGCCGAGGATGAGGTGCGGGAATTGCAGGATGCCCGTCTTGTCGGCGTTGGCTTCGGCGACCTCGGCGGTCTCGTGTTCGGTGTCGATCTCGGGGAGTGGTGATAAGCGGACGAGGAACCCGAGCAGGAGGAGCGCCGCGCCGACCCACGCGTAGGGGACGACGACGCGGCGGATGAGTTCGTCGAGCGCGGCGGCTTTCTCGGCCGGCCCCATCGTCGCGAGGCCCGCGAAGAGATCGGTGTCGGTGACCTTGAACACGACGGCCGCAAAGATAATCGGTGCGAGAATCCCCGCTCCTTTATTGCAGATCCCCATCACGCAGATGCGTCGCGCGGCGGTCTCCTTGGAACCCAGGATGGTAATATAGGGATTCGCCGCCGTCTGGAGGATGGCGAGGCCGGCGCCGAGCGTGAACAGGCCGCCGAGGAAAAGGCCGTACGTCCGCGTCATCGCCGCCGGGATGAACAGGAAGGCGCCCACTGCCATGACCCAGAAGCCGATCATCATCCCGCGCTTGAAGCCGGTGCGCTTGAGCAGGTGCGCCGCCGGCATCGAGAACAGGAGGTACGAGATATAGAAAGCGAATGTGACCAGGTACGCTTCGAAGTGCGTCAGCTCGCAGCCGATCTTGAAATAGGGGATGAGGATCGCGTTCACCCACGACACGAAACCGAAGATGAAGAACAGCACCGCGATGATCGCGATCGAGACACGCGTCTGCCCCGGCGTCAGGTCACGGGCATGGATAGGGACGGAACGCATGCGCGGGGTGACGTCAGCCTGCTCGGCCTTCCGGTTGGGGCAACCCCAGACCCTTGCCCACGTGCCCCCTCGCGCGCTTGCGCGCGCTCAGCGGATATTCTGGCAGGAGGCATGATGCATCTCGATGGCTTTATCGATCGACCGGACCAACGCATCGACGGCCCGGATTCCTGCCGGGGTCATTTCCGAGGGCACTACGAAGGCGGCAATTTCCCGGTTGGCTCCGCTCAGCGTCCGGCGGATGTCGTCCATCTTCTTGTCCCAAGACTGCCGTGCTTGCTGGCTCTTGATGTCAATCGGGTAGCCGGGCTTGATGGCGCTCATGGCCGCGTTGTTCGCGCCGATCACCAGGTCTCCTACCGCCTGGATCCGGGTGATGGCTTCCGCGAACTTTGCCCCATCCTTCGTCCGCTGCGCTGCGGCGTAGACCCCCTGGGCGTCGCGCTTGGCGGCCCCAAGGGCATCGCGCTGGCTAGGGATTGCCGAGGCTGTGATGGCTCCGAGGAGCAGGAGGAGGAAGGTTGGCATGTCCATGGGATGCCTGCGGCCCGCAAATATTACAATGTAAGTTCATAATAAAAACGCTCCGGGATTGTAACGACTGCTCTAGCAGAAAGGCCGCCCATTTGGGCGGCCTTAGAGAAGGAGCTGGACCGCGGGCTCAGGCCGAGCAACCGCAACCGCCGGAACCGCAGCCGCCTTGCTTCTGGGCGACGGGCTGTTCGGTGGAGCAGCAACCGCTCGAAGCCGCGCCTTCTTCCGAGGAACAGCAACCGCCTTCGGAGGAGGCTTCGCCGGAACCACAACCGCCGCCGCCGCAGCAACCGCCCGACTGATGGGGGTGGCCGTGGGAGAGTTCGGTGAGTTCGGCCGCGCGGACCGAGACGACCTTGATGTCGAAATGCAGGGTCTTGCCGGCGAGCTCATGGTTGCCGTCGAGGGTGACTTCTTCGCCTTCGATCTTCTTGATCGTGAGGACGCGCATGCCCAAGTTGGTCTCGGCGTGGAAACGCATGCCGACCTGCGGGGTGTTGGCGCCGAAGGCGTTGAGCGGGACCTGCTGGAGGAGCTTCTCGTTGTATTCGCCGTAGCCGAGCTGCGGCGGGACGAGGACGCTCTTGGTGTCGCCGGCGACGAGGCCGTCGACGCCCTGCTCAAGGCCGGGGATGATGTTCTGGGCGCCGTGGAGATACTCCATCGGGCCGCGATCGCCGGAGGCGTCGATGATGTTGCCCTGGTCGTCCTTCAGGGTGTATTCGATGGCGACGACGGTTTCTTTGGCTACGCGCATGGTGATGAGGACTATGGAACTTAGGTCTAAACCACGCCGAAGCAAGGCGACAGGTATCTAAACCTTGACCGACCCAGCGGGGGCGGCTTCCCTTATCTTCCTGCTGTTTGGGGCCGTAGCTCAGTTGGTAGAGCGCGTCGT
>SXGQ01086382.1_pt1 | contig 35969 bp, 39 predicted proteins | sample 3178371 | NCBI WGS metagenome assembly SXGQ01 (sample SAMN11356859, study PRJNA531348) | freshwater metagenome | isolation source: freshwater sample F1-20 | place: China: Fuxian Lake, Yuxi | collected 2017-12-25 | reverse complement strand
GAAACCACATCGCGTGGTCGAGACTGGCCATCTGCACGTTGTCGGTCCAGGCCAGTCCGTGCGGCAGCAGTGTGGTGTCGAGGAGAGTCATGTCGCTCGCATAGGTGACGATGCACGCGTGGAGCGTGGGGTCGTCGGGGAGTGTTCCGTCGGCACGGAGCCACACGCGCTGGCGATCGGTCGGAGTGCGCGATCGCGACATCGGGTCGCCCTCCACGTAACGAATGTCGATGGGCCGGGGCCGGTCGTACCACTCGCCGAGCATCTCTTTGTGAGGAGCCATGCGCGTCTTGAAGTCCGGGAGAGTGTCGGCCGCCGGCACGTCGGGCATCGGGGTCTGATGCGACATGCCCTCTTCGGGTGCGTGGAACGACGCCTGCAGATTGAAGATCGCCTGACCGTGTTGGATCGCGACCACTCGCCGCGTGGTGAAACTACGGCCGTCGCGGATGCGGTCGACGTCGTACAGGATCGGCGCCGTGGGGTCGCCGGGCCGAAGGAAATAGGCGTGGAGCGAATGAACTCGTCGATCGCGGTCGTCGACGGTGCGACCAGCGGCCACCAGAGCCTGCCCGGCCACCTGCCCACCGAACACTCGCTGGCGGTTCTCTTGCGGTGAACGGCCGCGGACGATGTTGACCTCGATCGGCTCGAGGTCGAGTAGGTCGATCAGGCCTTGGAGGGTGTCGGACACGTGCTCATTCTCGCACGACGACTCGGGTCGATCGGGTCATCCGGCGACGACGGATCGGGGTGTCACGGATAGGGTCACGGCCATGGCACTGCTTCCCTTGGACCCCGACCAACTCCTCTCGACGACCCGGGCGGTTCGCAAGCGACTCGACTTCTCGCGAGAGGTTCCCGATCAGCTCATTCGGGAGTGCGTGTCGGTCGCCATGCAGTCACCGTCGGGCTCCAACAACATGACCATGCAGTTCGTGATCGTGAAGGATCCGGCCAAGCGCAAGGCCATCGGCGACATCTATCGCCAGTGCTACTCGATCTATCAGTCGATGGACGGCGTGTACATCCGCAGCATCGACAAGGGTGAATCGACCGCCAATGCCCAGCAACAGCGTTCGGCCGACTCGGCCGACTATCTCGGTGATCACATGGGTGATGCGCCGGCACTCGTGATCGCGTGCAACGTCGGTGCCCGCGCCGAGAACGCGCCCGGCATGATGACTTCGTCGCTCATGGGCAACGTTCTCCCGGCCATGTGGAGTTTCATGCTCGCCGCCCGGGCCCGCGGTCTCGGCACCGCTTGGACCACCGTGCACCTCATGATGGAGCAGCAGGCGGCCGACGTACTCGGCATCCCCTTCGAGACCGTGCAACAGGTCTGTTTGTCACCTCTCGCGTTCACCAAGGGAACCGATTTCAAGCCGGCGCAGCGTCCGGACGCCGACTCGATCATCCACTGGGACACTTGGTGAGCGTTCGCTGACCACCATGGATCAGCATCTACGCGACGTCGCGTCGAGCGCCGTCGGCTTCATGCCCGTCGACGAGGGTGACGCCCTCCATCGCGCCGCCTCGGAGGCAGCTGCACGCCGGCCGGGACTCCCTCTTCTCGAAGTCGGTTCGTATTGCGGTCGATCGACGGTGTGGCTCGGTGCCGCGGCGCGAGCGAACGACACTGTGGTATTCGCGGTCGACCACCATCGCGGATCCGAAGAGAACCAACCCGGATGGGAGTGGCACGACGAAACGTTGGTCGATCCTGAGACCGGACTCATCGACACACTGCCGCACTTCCGTCGCACGATCGCCCGCGCCGGGCTCGAAGACGTCGTGATCGCGGTGGTGGGCGCCTCACCGACCGTCGCCCGCAACTGGAAGGCTCCACTCGCCTTCTTGTTCATCGATGGTGGCCACGGCGTGGAGCCGGCCCGACTCGATTACGAACTCTGGACCCCGCACGTGGCGCCGGGTGGAACTCTGGCGATCCACGATGTCTTTCCCGACCCCGCCGACGGCGGGCGACCGCCGTACGAGCAGATCTACCGACCGGCGCTGGACAGTGGTCTCTTCGTGGAGGAGTCGGCGACCGGCAGCCTGCGCGTGTTGCGTCGCGTGGATTGAGTCAACGCGGCCGTTGAACGGCACGTAGTCCGGCCCAGGCGAGATCGCTCACCTGTCGGGCCACGAAGTCGGGATCGAACTTGGCGCCGTCCTCGACGAGTCGCCGTGAGATCGCCTCGGTCATGCCGACGATCGCATAGGCGAGCGTTCGTCGGTGCGACGCGTCGATGTCGGCGGTGATGAGCGGCTCGATGGCGTCGGCAACCTTCGAGGTGAACTGGCGCACGGCATCGGCGAACTCGGCATCGCGACGTGAGCCGCTCCCGAACAGGAGCAAGAAGGCATCGTGATCTTCGGCGACCCACGTGAAGTAGGCGCGGAAGCCGAGCTCGGTCCGTCGACGACCATCGGTGTCGGTGGTGGCCTGGGTCGTGATCGCCGAGATCATCCGATGCCCGGCCTCTTCGATGACGTCGAGAAAGAGCTCACGCTTCGATGCGAAGTGCTGATACAGAACGGGCTTGGTGATGCCGGCGGCCTCGGCGACGTCGTTCATCGACGTGTCGTGGTAGCCGTGCTGGGCGAACACAGTGAGAGCGACCGACAGCAACTGTTCGCGTCGTTCCGGGGCGGGGAGTCTCATGGCCATGTCGGTCGAGCCTCACGGTAACGGCTGATCGTGGACGATTCCATGCGGCTAGAGGCCGCGCTCACGATCGTCGCGTTCGGCGGCTTTGATGGCGTAACCGAGGATGATCGCCGGGGCCAACAGGATCGAACCGGCGATCAGGAAGATCGTGATGAGCGTGACCAGAACACCTTTGAATCCGAAGGCGAAGGCCATGACGAAGAGAGCGATGGCCACGGCGTAGAGCAAGTAGCCGACCCGGTTGGCAAGGAGCGTCCAGTGGGCGATGCGTTGCCGACGGATTCGAACGGGATCGACGTTCGGTTGCCGCTCGTTCGATGTCACGGAAGAACCCTAGCGAGTACGGTGAGAACGTGGCAGTTCGAACCGAAGTGCGCGGGCGAGTCGTATCGGTCGTGATCGATCGTCCGGAAAAGCGCAATGCGGTCGACCTCGAAACGCTGCACGCGATCGCCGACGCGCAGACGATGGTCCGTCGGTCGGACGCCCGGGTCCTCGTGTTGTCGGGTGCACCACCGGCCTTCTGTAGCGGTGCCGATCTCACCGGCGTCGAACTCGGTGTCTTCACCGACACCTTGCTCTCGGTACTGCGTGGTTTCGGCGCCCTCGACGTGCTCACGTTGGCGGCCGTGGACGGCCCAGCCCTTGGTGCCGGCACCCAACTCGCGGCGGCGTGCGATCTACGCATGGCCACGGCATCGAGTCGCTTCGGTGTTCCGGCGGCCAAGTTGGGACTCGCCGTCGATCGCTGGACGGTCGAACGCGTCACCCAGGAAGCTGGATGGAGCCCGGCGCGATACATGCTCCTCACCGGAGAGTCGATCGAGGCGTCGACGTTGCTCGGTGGATTCGTTCATCGCATCGGCGACGTGAACGACGCTCTGGCGTGGGCCGACGAATTGGCACTTCTCGCGCCACTCACCATCGCTGCGCACAAGGCGATTCTCGAGGGTGTTTCATCGGCACCGGGTCGAGAAGTTTCCGACGATCACATGGAGTCCGCGCGGCTCGCGGCCTGGAACAGTGACGATGCGATCGAGGGGCGCCGCGCCTTCATGGAGAAGCGTGCGCCCCGTTTCGAAGGGCGCTGATCAGAGATTGGGCGGTAGGAGCCGGCTCACGTTCTGGAAGACGAAGTAGAGGAAGACCAGTCCGGGCAGGGCGCCGATCGCCAGTGTCGTGAGCCGCGTTACCCGACTCCGGTCTCGCGCGAATCGCCACAGGACCACCACGAAGGCGATCTCGACGGCGAGCCAGATTCCGAGATCGGGCCACGCACTCGTATCGGAGAACCAACCGGCATCGAACGTCTCGATCTCGCGGATCATCGTCGAGTCGTCGGTGATGTCGGGGGGAGTTGTGGTGATCACCGATGGATCGGCGGTGGTCGGTGGATTCTGGGGGAGCGCGTAGCCGTCGCCCACGACGAACGCGTCGTCTGGGGCGAATGACGTCCGCTCGGTGGCTAGCTGCGCCGACACGACGAGTCTCTGCTTGGCCGAGAACTCCGGATGGCAGGTCGTGAGCGTGAGCACGGCCGTGTCGGGGTCCGTGGTCGTGACGACCCACGTGTCGGATGGGCTCACGATCGTGATTCCGGTGACGAGATAGACGAACTCTCGACCCTTGGCGTCGAGCACCGTGATCTCGTCACCGTTATCGAGTTGGTCGAGATTGCGGAAGGGTTCGCCGTACGTCGTGCGGTGGCCGGCGACCGCGAAGTTGCCGAGTCGTCCCGGCTGAACCGAATGCGGGTAGTGACCGGGTCCCTTCTTCAGATCGTCGGGTTCGACTCCTTCGACGACGTATTTCTCCACGCCGATGCGCGGAATCCGCAGGATCGCGATCGGGTCACCCGATTCGATAGTGATCGGTCGTGTGTCAGCTTCCGGAGTTTCGGTCGCCGGTGCCGTGGTGATGGTCTCTTCGAAGCGGTCCTGAAGTCGATTCTGTGCCTGGGTCTCCTCGATGCCCGTACCCCAGAGTTGGTAACCGACGAAGAGAAAGAGGAGGACGCCGGTCGCGATCAGGAACTGGCCGGCTCGGCCGAGGAACCAGTACCAGTCCCGGTGCGAGCGATGCGCGCCACCCGTGTCGGCCGATGTGCTCACAGAGGGCTGACGCTAGCGCTCGGTCTCGGCCCGTGAACGTCGCCGGTAGCGTCGGAACTGTTATGTCCGGTGCGCAGCCGATAGTGACATCCGCTGCCGACGGTGCAGCCACCGGTTCGGTCGTCGAGCTGATCGATGCGGTCGCTCTGATCGGATCGTTCCCGGCGTTGGCCGGCGCGTCACTTCGTGTCGAGCGTGGCGAGATTCTGTTGTTGCGCGGCCCCAACGGTGCTGGCAAGACCAGCCTCTTGCGGCTGTGCGCAGGTCTGCTCCCGCTCGAGCGAGGATCGGCATCGGTCTGTGGTGTCGATCTGGCGACCGATCGCGAACTCGTGCGCGCGCACGTCGGGATAATCGGCCACACCAATGGCTTGTATCACGATCTCACGGTGGCCGAGAACGTCGGATTCTGGGGTCGGCTGTCGGGTGCAACGTCGGCTGAGGTGCATGAAGCCATGCAGCGGATGGGACTCGATGGTCGACTTTCGGGAGTACGCGTGTCGAAGTTGTCGGCCGGTCAACGACGTCGCACCGCTCTGGCCGGGCTCGTCGCACGTCGGGCCGAACTGTGGCTCCTCGACGAACCACACGCCGGACTCGACGCCGATGGGCGTGACGAACTCGATCGTGTTCTCCGCGCCGCGGCCGCCGCGGGTGCGACGATCATCGTGGCGAGTCACGAACTCGAACGCGCCGGTGGGTTGGCCACCCGTCAAGTGGAGATCGTGGCCGGTCAGGTGCGAGGAGATCTCCGATGAGATCCGGCACGCTCGCGGTGGCGCGGGCCATCGCCCGTCGCGACTTACTCGTCGAATGGCGGAGTCGGGTGGTCACCAACCAGGTGATCCCGTTCGCCGTTCTCGTGATGGTCATGTTCGCCTTCGCGCTCGATTCGGATGCGGTGCTCGAGCGGGTGGCACCGGGTCTCGTCTGGTTGGCCACGATCTTCAGCGTCCTCTTTCTCACCGCCCGCTCTTTCGCGGTGGAGACCGCCGACGGCGCGCTCGACGCCATGCGCTCGGCCGGCGTGAACCCGGTCGCCATCTTCCTGGGCAAGTCGGTGGCGGTGGCGGTGCAATTGCTCGTTCTCGACGTCGCGCTGGTGGTGGCGGCTGTGGTGCTGTATCGCGCCGATGTGTCGCTCGGAGGTGGCGTGCTCTTGGTCACGACGATTCTCGTCGCGACCACCGGTCTGGCGTCGGTGGCTACTCTCTACGGAGGTTTGGCCGCCGGTACCAAGGGCCGGGAAACCCTGCTCCCGCTGCTGTTGTTGCCGGTGGTGGCACCCGTTCTGATCGGCGCCACGAGGGCGACCGAGTCGGCGTTCGGAACCAACGGCATCGCGGTGTCGGAGGGTTGGCCGTGGCTCGGTTTGCTCGCCGTGTTCGCGGTGTTGTTCAGTGTCGTAGGAGCGGTTGCGTTCGGACCCCTCGTCGATGAGTAAGAACCGAGCAAAGGAGATCCGATGACCGCTTCCACCGCCACGACGGGGCGTCCGGATCGCGTCACCGGTACACCCTTCACGCGCGCGCTCGGAATCGTGACGCTGGTCGGCGTGCTGTGGCTCTCGTGGTTCGGACTGTTCGTGACGCCGGCCGATGTGAATCAGGGTGAGTCGGTGCGCATCATGTACGCGCACGTGCCAGGGGCTTGGCTCGCTTATCTCGCCTTCGTGGTCACTGGCATTTCTTCGGCCGCGTATCTCTGGCGCCGGACTCGGTCCCTCACCTGGGATCGAATCGCCGGTGCATCGGCTGAGATCGGGGTCTTGTTCATGGGCATCTCGCTCGTGACCGGAAGCCTGTGGGGTCGACTCACGTGGGGAACGTTCTGGACGTGGGACGCGCGGCTCACCACGACCGCGTTCTTGTTCGTGACCTACGTCGGATATCTCGCCGTTCGCAATCTCGGTGGAAGCCATCATCAGCGGGCCCGGCGGAGTGCGGTACTCGCCCTGCTCGCGGTTCTCGAGATCCCGCTCGTGCACTTCTCGGTCGAGCTCTGGAACTCGCTCCATCAGGAGGCGAGCGTGGCCGGCAACACCGACGTGACCATGGATGGACTCATGCTCTTCACTCTGTTCCTCGGAGTCATCGTCTTCACCCTGATGTACGTGTGGCTGTTGCTCCATCGTCAGCGTGCGTTGGCGCTGCAGGATCTAGTGGACGACACCGGCCTCGACCTCGCCATCGCCGCCCGTCGGGCCGAGGTGGGCTGATCGTGGACGATCTCGGTTTCATCGTCGGGAGTTACGCCGTCACTTTGGTGGCGGTCGGACTCTTCGCCTGGTCGGTGGTGCGTCGTTCCCGTCGACTCGCCGAACAGGTTCCGCCCGAGGATCGTCCGTGGACCTGACCCCGCGCCCGGTGGCCGACTCCGGTTCTCGTCGCCGTCGTCGGTGGCTCCCGATTGCGGTTCTCACCTTGGTCATCGCCGCCGGCGGCGTGATCGTGACGCAGTTCCTCACATCGGCGATCGACTACTACTGCAACGTCGACGAGATCGGCGCCAAGGATGGTTGCGAAGCGGGCCGACGCCTTCGCGTGCAAGGAGTCGTCGACGAAGGCACGGTGTCCGAGGACGGTACCGCCACCACCTTCTCGATCTCGTTCGGCGCCGTATCGATGCCGGTTCGGTACGAAGGTGAACCCGGTGGCATCTTCAAGGAGTGCATCCCGGTGGTCGTGCACGGAATCCTGGAAGACGGTGTGTTCGACGGGGATCGCATCGAGGTGAAGCACTCCAACGAATACAAGGCCGAGAATCCCGACCGGGTGGCGGCCGACGACGGTGAGTCCAAGGGTTCTGCGTGCTCGCCGTCAGCCTGAACGCGGCCCTCGGTCGCGGCGCGATTCTCTGTGGGCTCCTAGTCTGCATCGCCGGCGCACTGATCACGTTCGCCGGCATCAGACGTGGCGACCCTCGGGCCTTGGCCTCGAGTTCGCGTTACGCCTATGCATCGTTCGCCGCGGCCATCGTGGCTTTCGTGGTGATGGAGCGTGCTCTCATCACGCGCGACTTCAGTCTCGCCTACGTCCAGCAGGTGGGCTCGCGCGACACGCCCGCGCTCTACAACATCACGGCCTTGTGGAGCGCACTCGAAGGTTCGATCCTCATGTGGATCCTGATCCTCACCGGTTTCACCGCCGCGGTGGCCCGCAAGTTCCGCCGCCAGAAGGACGACGTTCTGCTCGCCTGGGCGATGATCGTGATGTTCGCGGTGGCGATCTTCTTCTTCCTGTTGTCGTTCGGACCGGCCAATCCGTTCGCGGTCGGTCCGGCTGGCATCGACGACGGGCCGGGACCCAATCCGCTGCTCCAGAACCACATCCTCGTCCTCTTCCATCCGCCGATCCTCTATGTCGGTTACGTCGGATTCACCGTTCCGTTCGCTTTCGCCATCGCGGCTCTGGTGACCGGTCGACTCGGCGAGGGATGGCTCCTGGCCACCCGTCGTTGGACGCTCTATTCATGGGGTTTCCTGACGGTCGGCATCATCCTCGGCGGCTGGTGGAGTTACGAGGTCCTCGGCTGGAGCGGTGTGTGGGCGTGGGACCCGGTCGAGAACGCGAGTTTCCTGCCATGGCTCACGGGTACCGCATTCCTTCATTCGGTGCTCGTGCAGGAACGTCGGGGCATGTTGCGAGTGTGGAACCTGAGTCTCGTGATCGCCACGTTCGCTCTCACGATCCTCGGAACGTTCCTCACCCGTTCCGGCGTGATCAACAGCGTCCACGCGTTCAGCGAAGGAAGCGTGGGTCCGTGGTTGCTGACGTTCTTCACGATCGTCGTGGCGGTCTCGGTGGTGCTCATCGGCTGGCGGGGTGACCGACTTCGTTCCCCGGGCACCATCGACTCCCCACTGAGTCGTGAAGGTGCGTTTCTCGCCAACAACGTCCTCTTCAGCGTGTTCGCCTTCATCGTGTTGCTCGGAACGGTCTTCCCGCTCGTGGTCGAGGCTCTTCAGAATCGACGACTCGTCGTCGGTCAACCGTTCTTCGACACCATGACCAAACCCATCGGTATCACGATGCTGTTCCTGATGGCCGTGGCCCCGGTGCTGCCGTGGCGCAAGGCGAGCGGCGAGTTGCTCCGCGATCGATTGTTCTGGCCGGTGTGGATCGGGATCGGCGGTTTGGCCTTCAGTCTGATCGTGGGTGCCGACGGTTGGGCGCCGCTGCTGGCCTTCGCCCTCGGTGGCTTCGCCGCCGGTTCGGCCCTTCGCCAACTTGCTCTGGCCGCGCGTCGACACGGTTGGCGCGGATTCGTCGGGCGGGCCAACGGCGGCATGATCGTCCACCTCGGGGTGATCGTGATCTCGGTGGCGCTGGCGGCCTCGGGCGGGTTCACGCGTAGCCAAGAGTTCGTGATGAAAGTCGGCGATCGCGTGGAGTTCTCCGGTCACTCGTTCACCTTCGAAGGTCTGTCGGTCGAGAGCGACGACGTGAAGGCATCGGTCAAGGCCGCCGTGCGAATCGACGACGATCAGGTCTATGCGCCGGCGCGGAGCAAGTACATCAAACAAGGGATGGACATCGGCACTCCGAGTGTGAAGACCGGTTTGCGGCACGACCTGTATCTCACCCTCGAGGGCAACGTCCGACCCGACGACACAGAAGCGCGCATCAAGGTGTTCGTGAAGCCGATGATCCTGTGGCTCTGGATCGGTGGTGGACTCACCGCCCTTGGCACGGTTCTGGCTGCATTCCCCGGTTCACGTCGTCGACCGATTTCTCCGACATCGGAGGGCCTCGCGTCCGCCGACGAAGCGGTGGGACATGTCTGAGCGACGACTCGGTCCGATGATCGCTTCGGCGGTGGCGGCGGTCATGGTTTTCTTCGTGGTGGTACTCGCCGTGTCGGCGGGGCGGTCCACCGAGACCGCCGACTCACCACTTCTCATGAAGCCGGCCCCGGCCGTCGTGAGCACCACCTACGACGGAGCAACGTTCGATCTGTCGCGTCGACGTGGATCGTGGGTGGTTCTCAACTTCTTCAACTCGACGTGCGTTCCGTGCAAACGAGAGCACCCCGAACTCGTCCAGTTCTTCGCAGGTCAGCAGGCGCTGGGTGCTTCGGGCGCCGAACTCTTCACGATCGTGAACGACGACGACGAGGAGGCGGTGCGCGAGTTCTTCACCGAGAACGGGGGCGGCTGGCCGATCGTGCGCGACGACAACAGCGAGATCTCGGTGGCCTTCGGTGTGGCCAAGGTGCCCGAGACGTGGTTGATCAGCCCGACTGGTCTGGTGGTCGAGCGTTTCACCGGACAGATCACGGCCCAACTTCTGGGTACGGCGATCCAGTCGATGACGGCTTCGGGGTCTTCGTCGTGAGCTCCTGGCATCGTCGCCTGAAGTCCTTACCGGGCTGGCTTCTGGCGCTCTTCGTGTTCGTGGTGCTGATGGCGGTCGGGATTCAGCGCGACTCCGGACCTTCCACGCCTCAGGAACGAATCGATGCGGTGGCCCAGCGGCTCGCGTGCCCCACGTGTGACGGTGAGAGCGTCTTCGAATCGCGGGGCAGTGCATCGGTGGCCATCAAGAAGGAGATCGCACGCCTCGTGGCCGACGGTCAGTTGACCGATGGCGAGATCGTGAAGAACATCGAGTCGAGTTTCGGCAGCGACGTCCTCCTCGTTCCTTCGGCCACCGGTATCGATTCGCTGGTGTGGGCTCTGCCGGTCGCGTCGGGAGTTCTGGCGATCGTGGGTCTGGCCCTCGCCTTCCGTCGCTGGCAGCAGATGTCCACGACCACTGTGTCCGACGCCGATGCGGTGTTGGTCGCGTCGGCTCGGCGGAAGAACCGTGATGGAGCCTGACGAGCGCGATCGTCTGATCGAGGAGCGCGACTTCCTGCTCGCCTCACTCGACGACCTGGAGCGCGAACGCGCTGCCGGTGACGTGGACGACGCCGATTACGTGTCGTTGCGCGATTCGTACGTGGCGCGGGCGGCGGCGATCATCCGGACGATCGATGGCGATGCGATGGCGACCGAACGGCCCGCTCCGAAGATCTCGCGACGGCGCTCGACGCGTCTCGCGGTCTGGACTGCTTTGGTTCTGCTGGTGGCCGCAGGTGCCGGAGTTCTCGTGGCCCGACAGGCCGGAGAACGTCTACCCGGCCAGGGGATGACCGGTGGGAGCAACGACGGAAGTGTGAGTTCTCTGCTCGTCGAAGCGCGCTCGACCGGCATGGCCGACACCGCGCGGGCACTCGATCTCTACTCGCAGGTCTTGGCCATCGAACCCGACAACGTCGAAGCCCTCACGTACTTCGGTTGGTTCACGGTTCTGTCGGCCACCTCCGATGAGACCTCGGAGGACGCCGTGGTGCGCGAGCGTTTCCAGTCGGGTCTGCTGCTCATCCGGCAGGCGACGGTGACCGATCCGACGTATCCGGATGCGCATTGTTTCCTCGGCATCTCGTTCTACCGATTCCTGCAGGACGCCCAAGCCGCTCAACCCGAAGTGGAGGCGTGTCTCGAATCGAATCCGCCGGCCGAAGTGAAGTCGCTCGTGGAAGGACTCGCGGCGAGCATCGCCGACGAACTCGAGGGTTCCTGAACGGTTGCGTCAGTCGATGTCGGGTGGCGACCAGCACGTGGCCCAGTCGACGTGTCCGCTCGTCCGATCGAGCACCCACACGGTGGCCTTGCGCCAGTCGGGCTCGTTGGCGAATTCGGTGCCGCGTCGTTGCAGAGCGGCCATCACGTCGGGAATGACGTCGCCGTGGCTGCACATCACCGAGTGGTGGGGTAGCGAGTGCACGAGTTCGAGAACTCCGTCGCGGTCGTAACCCTCGGCGAGGCAAGGTTCGTCCTCGATCGCCGTGTGGAGGAGATTGGCGAGTGGTTCGAGGGTCTGGCGGCAGCGGACGAACGGACTCGAGACGAGTCGGCCGGCGAAACGGACACCGACGGCGTCGTGAATGCGCTGGGCCAGGGCTTCTGATTGCCGCCAACCGGATTTGGTGAGCGGGCGGAATCGATCGTCGCCCTCCCACTTCGACCGATCGCCCGCCTTGGCGTGGCGGACCAGATACAAGGTGTCGGCCGACATGGGGCGAAAGTTACTCCTGTCCGACGCTGGTCCGAAAACGAAGTGGGGACAGACTGTGTTCGTGGGATTCTTCGAGCGCAACCGTCAAGAGACCGTGGCCAAAGGTTTCGATGCCCGTCGTCTTCCGCCCGGCCAGTACCTCACCGATCGTTTCCCGGTACTTCACGTGGGCGACATCCCCACCTATGCGCCCGGTCAGTGGGACCTCAAGATCTTCGGTCTGGTCGATCGTGAGGTCACTCTGAATCTCGACGATCTTCGGGCCTTGCCCTCGGTTTCGCTGACCTTCGACATCCACTGCGTGACGAAATGGAGCAAATTCGACACCACCTGGACGGGTGTGCGCGTACGTGATCTCTTCGCGCTCGCCGGGGTACGTGCCGATGCGACCCATGTGATGGAGCACGCCGAGTTCGGCTATACCACCAATGTTCCGCTGGCCGACATCACCACCGATGAAGCGCTCATCGCGTACGCCTTCGACGGTGAGGAGATCACCGCCGAACACGGCGGTCCGGTGCGCGTCGTGATTCCGCATCTCTACTTCTGGAAGAGCGCGAAGTGGGTCCGCGGTCTCGAACTCCGTGCGGCCGACGCTCCCGGATTCTGGGAGCGCAACGGCTATCACATGTACGCGGATCCGTTCCGCGAACAACGTTTCTGGAACGACTGACCGCTCAGTTGACCTTCAGCAACTTGCTGAAGATCTTCTTGGGCTTCATGTCCTTGGCGATCTTCTCGGCGATCTGATGGAAGAGGCGACCGGCCTCGCTGTCGGGTGCGACGGCTGCGATCGGCCGACCGTCGTCGCCACCGTCGCGTAGCTGGGGCACGAGCGGAAGTTGACCGAGGAGCGGAACTCCGAGTTCGTCGGCAAGCTCCTTGCCACCACCGTGTCCGAACAACTCGTATTTCTTGCCGTCGTCGCCGGTGAACCACGACATGTTCTCGATCACGCCTTTGACGGGCAGGTTCACCTTGGCCGCCATGGCCGCCGAGAGACGGGCGACCTTCTGCGCCGCCGACTGCGGTGTGGTCACGACGTACACCTCGCCACGGGGCAGATATTGGCTGAGCGAGAGCGCGATGTCGCCGGTGCCGGGGGGCATGTCGATGAGAAGGAAGTCGGGCTCGTCCCAGTAGACGTCGGTGAGGAACTGCTCGAGTGCCTTGTGGAGCATGGGTCCGCGCCAGATCACGGCTTGGCCGTCGGGCACGAAGTAGCCGATGGAGATGCAACGCACTCCGTACGACTCCGGAGGCAACAACATGCGATCGATCACCACCGGATCGCGATCGGCGCCGAGCATGCGCGGGATCGAGAAGCCGTAGATGTCGGCATCGACGACGCCGACCTTGTGACCCTGGGCCGCCAGGGCCACGGCGAGGTTGGTGGTCACGCTCGACTTGCCCACACCGCCCTTGCCCGACGAGATGAGGAGCGGACGGGTCTTCGAACCCGGTTCGGCGAAGGGAATGGCACGACCCTCGGCGTGTCCGTGGGCCTGGCCCGAACCGGCCGTCGACGACGGATCACCGTGCAGGAGTTCGCGCAGGCGTGCCCGCTCGTCGTCGGTCATGACGGTGAAGTCGAGGTCGACGCGGCCGACACCGGCGAGCGGCGTGACGGCCGACTGGACGCGGTTCGTGATCTCGTTGCGCAGCGGGCAACCGGCCACGGTGAGGGCGATCTGGATGCGGACGTCACCGTTGCCGGCGATCTCGACGTCGCGCAACATGCCGATGTCGACGATCGACCGGTGGAGTTCCGGGTCCTCGACGGGACGCAGAGCGTCGACGATCTGCTCGCGGGTGAGCGACATGGGGGATGTCCCTTCTGGTGGGGGCGGGGTGGTGACCACCTGAATTTGCACTACGGCGATAGGTAGAATACCGGCGTGTCGTCGAGCCTCTCCACCCCGGTCAGTGGTTCCGCGTCACGGGCACAATCCGGAGCGTTCACGGCCACGGTGTCGGCCATCACCAACGCCTTCGGCGATCCCACCCGGCGAGCCATCTACCTGTTCGTGCGTGGTGCCACCGACGGCGCAACGGCCGCCGAGGTCGCTTCCGAGTTCGGTCTGCATCCCAACGTCGCCCGCCATCATCTCGACAAGTTGGCGGCCGGTGGTTACGTGGAAGTCGCCGTTGCCCGACCCGCTGGTGGCGGTGCCGGACGTCCGTCCAAGCGCTACACCGCAGTGGCCGATCTCGCATCGGGTGAGTTCCCGGTGCGCAGTGACGATCTCGTGCTGAGCCTGCTCGGCAAGACGCTCGCGCTGTTGCCCCCCGATCAGGCGCAGTCGATCGCCGAAGAGGTCGGTCAGGAGTACGGGCGGGCCATGGCCGCCGCACTCACGGGTAACGATCTCGCGTCGGGTCAGCGCAGTCTGCGCTCGGCGATGCAGTCGGTGGCCGATGCCCTCACCGCCCATGGTTTCGCGGCGCATGCCGAGAAGCGCAACAACCAACTGCGCATCATCAACAACCATTGTCCCTTCGGCGACGTCGCCATCGAACATCCCGTCATCTGCGCGGTCGATCGCGGGATGGTCAAGGGCATGCTGACCGCGCTGTACGGCGACGCCGATGTCTCGGCGGCCGAGTCGTTGCCCCAGGGCGACAGTTTCTGCTCCACCATCGTCTGAGCGCTCGCGGTGGCCGCGAGGTAGCGTGATCGTCGTCCCAGGAGGTCGTGGTGGAAGTTCGAATCGTCGTGAGCAATGTCGGTCGTGAGGTCGCCCTCGAACAGGCCGACGACGAACTCGAATCGACCAAGAGCAAGGTCGAAGCAGCACTGTCGGGTGCCGTCGATGTTCTGTGGTTGACCGACAAGCGCGGCCGCCAGGTGGGTGTCTCGGCGTCCAAGATTGCATACGTCGAGATCGGCAACACCGACAAGGACCGTCGTATGGGGTTCGGTTCGTAGGGGTGTTACTCGCCCGGTCGTGTGATCGGGCAGACTCGTAGTCATGGCAACTCTGGCCGAGCTCGTCCGCCAGCACACCGAACTCTCCAAGGAAGACGCCTCGCATCTTCAGCAGTTGGTGGGTGAGTGGGGAATGCTCGCCGATCTGTGTTTCGCCGATCTCGTTCTGTATCTGCGCGACACCGAGGGGAAGTGGCTCGTGGGGGCGCAGGTCCGGCCGGCCACCGGTCAGACGATTCATCGTTCTGATCTGGTCGACACCCCGGCGAGTGAGGAGGAGTCGGCGTTGCTCGAGTCGACCTTCACGTCGCAACGCATCTCCGAAGCCGAACTCGACAAAGTCGGTATCGACGACTCGGTGCACGTGCTCGCCATACCGGTGCGTGGCGAAACCGGTCCGGTCGCGGTGATGACTCGCGAATGGTCGTCCAAGACGAGCCGCCAACCCGGTGAACTCGAGCGCACGTATTTGTCGATCTTCCAGCGATTCGCGGAGATGATCGCCGGTGGTGCGTTTCCGTTCGCCGGTCGGGCCGCCGATCTGAGTGCCGCCCCACGTGTGGGCGACGGTGCGATCGTGCTCGACGAGAACGCGCGTGTGCGTTATGCGTCTCCGAATGCGGTCTCGGCTCTCCACCGCGTGGGAATCAGCGCGAATGCCGTCGGGCAGACACTGAGCGAGCTCGGATTCTTCGACAGCCCGGTTCGCCAGGCCTTCGAACGACTCGAGCCCGTGATCGAAGAATTCGATCAGACCGCGGATGTGACCCTTCTGGTGCGTTGCATTCCGATCGTGGCCGACGAAGTCGCCACGGGCGGCATGGTTCTGCTCCGCGACGTCACCGAGGTTCGTCGCCGTGATCGCATGCTGTTGTCGAAGGACGCGACCATTCGCGAGATCCACCACCGGGTCAAGAACAACCTGCAGACGATCTCGTCGCTCCTGCGCCTTCAGGCGCGTCGGCTCTCGTCACCCGAGGCCAAGGCCGCGGTGCAAGAGAGCGTGCGACGCATCCGCACCATCGCCCTCGTTCACGAAACGCTGTCGCGCGAACCCGGCGACGACGTCGCGTTCATCGAGATCGTGCGCCCGTTGCTGCGCCTGGCCGAGGAGAGCCTGCAGTCACCCGATCGACCGGTGCGATTCGTGGTCGGGGGCGACGGTGGCCGGCTGCCAGCCACGATCGCCACACCGTTGTCGGTCGTGCTGACCGAACTGTTGCAGAACGCCGTCGATCACGGTTTCCCCGAAGGGAGCGACGGTGGTGTGGTGGTGGTGCAACTCGACGGTGACGACGAGGAGATGCACATCACCGTGGTGAACGATGGTCATCCGCTCGATCCGGGTTTCGATCTCGATGCGGCAACCGGACTCGGCTTGTCGATCGTGCGCACACTCGTGACGACCGAACTCAACGGAACGATCGAGATCCGACCCGGACGCGCCGAAGATTTCGTCGCCGTGGAGATCGAGGGTCGGCCGCGCGGTGGCGGCACCGTGGTGGAATTGCGTCTGCCGCGTTAGCGGTCAGGCGACGACGACGATCGCGCGGCTCGCGGCCAGCGCCTTCTTGCGAGCGGCGATCTGCCGACGAATGTTGCGACGTTCTTCTTCCGACGTTCCGCCCCAGATGCCCGAGTCCTGATTGGTCTCGATTGCGAAGTCGAGACAGCGGACCTTCACCGGACACTCGCAGCACACTTCCTTGGCCCGATCGATCTGCAACAGAGCCTGACCCGTGGTGCCGACCGGGAAGAACAGTTCCGGATCGGTGTCCTTGCAGACGGCTTCGTTGCGCCACGTGTAGTCGGCCGAACCGAGGGCGAGGGAAGAGGCGAGGATTGACACTGTGTGCTCCCAGCGAGGTAGGGGGTGGTCTTGGGGGTTCGAGGGAGGGTGTCGGGAGGACATCCGTCCGTCTCCCCAAGAGTGGCAAACAGTGGAGCGACTATCAAGGGGTCGGCAAGAAATTCCCGCGGTATCCACAGCCTGTGCATTTGTGAAATCCCACGAAGGCCGGGAGTCGACGTTCGGCGACGAATCACATCGATGTCATGCTGTGTCGATGACCGCCGTCATCGCCCACCGCGGAGCGTCCAAGGCCGAACGCGAGAACACCGTCGAAGCATTTCGTCGCGCCGTGGAAATGAGAACCGATGGCATCGAACTCGACGTGCGACGAACGCGCGATGGTGTTCTCGTGGTGCATCACAACCCCGATCTCGCTGACGGACGCGTGATCGCGCACCTCGACCACGCCGATGTACCGACGCACGTTCCCACGCTCGACGCCGCGCTCGATGCGTGTCGTCCCGCGTGGGTGAACGTCGAGATCAAGAACGATCCGACCGAACCCGACTTCGACGCCACCGATTCGATCGCCGACGACACCATCGCGTTGTTGGCTCGCCGATCCGAAGGCGACGACCGCTGGCTCATCTCGTCGTTCCGACTCGAGACGGTCGACCGCTGTCGCGCGATACGTCCGAACATTCGCACCGCCTGGCTCACGGTGAAAGTGGACGAGTCCGACGTGACGAAAGTGCTCGACGGTTTGGTGGCCACCGGCCATGCCGCACTCCACCCGTGGGTGGGAGCACTCACTCGCGAACTCGTCGATGCGTGCCACGCGCACGGACTCGCGGTCAACACCTGGACGTGCGACGACCCGGATCGGATGGACGAACTCGTCGCCTGGGGCGTCGACGGAATCTGCACCAATCGTCCCGATCTCGCGCGCGAACGCGCCTAGCCGGATCAGTTGCCGGCGGGAAAGGCGAGGCGCACCGCTTCGGGCACGTGACGGAAGTGAAGACGTGTGGTCTCGCCCAAGTAGTCACCGTCCACCTGATACGGGAACGGACTCTCGTGTTCGACCACCAACTCGTGCACGTCGTCGAAGACCGACACGTTCTCGTTCGGCGTGACGCCGCCACCTTTGAGGGCACCGAGAACTGTCGACAGCACCGCGCGCGCCGACATGGTGCGGAACGTCACCGCCACCAATGGTTTGTCGAGTCCGGCGTGCGGTGAGAGATCGAGCGGTCGGTTACCGAGGAACGAATACGGATTGGTGTTCATGACGATCGTGAAGTAGCCGTCGTTGACGAGCCGCGCCGAGCCACTCGGCGTTCCGTCGGTGCCGTAACCGCCGATCGCGTCGTCGGCCGCCACCCGGAAGTGCGGGTGCTTGCGGTCGTACTTGGTGAGCCACGTGTGCAGTGCGGCGTAGATGAACAACGGGTGCCCCGCCCAACGTTTCAGATACGCGCGCTGTTCGACCGTGCGTACCACGGCGGCGTCGTAGCCGACCCCGGTGTGGAAGCAGAAGAAGCGACCGTTCACCCGGCCGAGTCCGATCGGCCGGATGTTGCGCTCGGGGTCGGCGAGTCCCTCGATCAGGCGGGCCACGGCCGCCGTCGGGTCGTTGGGTAAGCCGATGGTCCGGGCGAACACGTTGGTGCTGCCGCCGGGGAGCACCCCGAGGGCGGTGTCGGAGCCGGCCACCCCGGTGGCGACCTCGTTGAGGGTTCCGTCACCCCCGAAGGACACCACGAGGTCGAGCCCTTGGCGGACGGCGTCCTGGGCATAACGGGTGGCGTGGCCCCGCCGGTTGGTCTCCACGACCTGCACGTGGTGGTCGTGGGAGAGCGCCCGGTGGACCATCACGGTGTTGCGGGCGGTCACCGACGATGCGAAGGAGTTGACGACCAAGAGGATCCGCACCGCCGCCGACCGTACCAGCCGTGACGCGGCTGGGGTCGTGCGTCACGCCGGTCCGAAGGGTGCCGGACGGGTTGTGTGAACGGACTCACAAGCGAGCAGAATGCCCGACATGAAAGTGATCGTCTGTGTGAAGCAGATCCCCGACCCCGCCACCCCCGGTGCCCTCGATTCGTCGACCAACACCCTGAAGCGTGACGGCAAATTGATCCTCGACGAGTCCGATGGTTACGGCGTCGAGATGGCCCTCCAGTTGGTCGATGCGGCCGGTGGCGGAGAAGTCAGCCTCGTGTCGATGGCTCCCAACAGCGAGACCGCCGGTCTGCGCACCGCCCTTGCGATGGGTGCCGCCAAGGCCGTGCTCGTGTCGGATCCGGCTCTGCAAGGTTCCGATGCCCTCACCACCGCCAAAGTTCTCGCCGCTGCGGTCCAGCGCTTGGGCGGCGCCGATCTCGTGATCGCGGCCACCGAGTCGAGCGACGGCTACACCGGAACCGTTCCCGAGCAGATGGCCGAGATCCTCGGACTTCCGTCGGTCACGTTCGCCAAGAAGGTCGCCATCGACGGCGGCACGTTGAAGGCCGATCGTCAGACCGAAGCCGGTTACGACGAAGTCACCTGCCCGCTGCCGGCTCTCATCTCCGTCACCGCTGGTGTGGTGGAGCCTCGCTACCCGAGCTTCAAGGGAATCATGGCCGCCAAGTCGAAGCCGGTCGAAGAAGTGAAGGCTTCCGACCTCGGCGTGTCACCGGTCGGTTGGGCCGGTGCCGGTCAGCAGATCAGCAACGTCGCCCAGGCCGAAGCCCGCGCCGCCGGCGAGATCATCGAAGACGACGGTGAGACCTTCACCAAGATCGTGTCCTTCCTCGAGGGACTCAAGGTCATCTGACGCACGGATCGAAGAGAACGGACTGAACAATGGCAATCAACAACATTTGGGTGTTCGCTCAGACCTCGAACGGTGCCCCCACCTCGGGCTCGCTCGAACTCGTCACCAAGGCGCGCAGCCTCGGTGGTGCGGTGAGCGTGTGGGTCGCGGGTGACGGCGCTTCGGTGGCCGGTGCACTCGGCGATTTCGGCGCGACCAAGGTCTACGCGGTCGACTACGGCACCAACCTCGCCGGTGTGGCTGTGGCCGCGGCCATGAAGGCCACCATCGACGGCGGAGACGCCCCCGATCTCGTGATGTTCCCGCAGACCTACGAAGGTCGCGACGTGATGTCGCGTCTGTCGGTCAAGCTCGATCGCACGGTGCTCACCAACAACATCGACATCGCCGCTTCGGGCGATTCGGTGGTCGTGACCACTCCGATCTTCGGTGGCAACACACTCGTCTCCACCACCTTCACCGGTTCGGGTCCGTACCTCGCGGCATTCCGTCCGAAGAGCTTCGCTCCCGAGTCGGCCGGTGGAGCCGCGGCCGCGGTCACGAGTGTGAGTGTTCCCGATCTCGGTACCGCCGGTGGCGCCAAGGTCACCGCGACGCACGTCGAGGAAACATCGGGTCCCAAGCTCGACGAAGCCGACATCGTGGTGTCGGGTGGTCGTGGACTCGGCGAGAGCGCCAAGTACGAATTGGTCGAGACTCTCGCCAAGTTGCTGAAGGGCGCGCCCGGAGCATCACGCGCGATCGTCGATGCCGGCTGGGTCCCGTACTCGTATCAGGTCGGCCAGACCGGCAAGGTCGTGAAGCCGAGCGTCTACATCGCGGCCGGTATCTCGGGCGCCACGCAGCACATGGTGGGCATGAAGGGTTCCAAGAACATCATCGCCATCAACAAGGACAAAGAAGCCCCGATCTTCGGCATCGCCGATCTCGGCATCGTGGGCGACGTCCACAAGGTGCTGCCCAAGTTGATCGAGGCCCTGCAGGGTCGCTGACCAGACCTCAACCGAGGCTCGGGTGATCCCGAGCGAGCAGTGCGACACCGATCGGTGTCGCACTTTCGCTTTCCGGGTCGTCATCGTAAACACTTGCCGCCAAGCTCAGTTGGTACGCGGCCGATCGGTCGCCGTCGTCGAAGCACCACCACTGCGTGTTCACGAGTACCGATCCGATCTCGTCGTGAAGGTCGCCGGTTTCTCGTAATTCGTCCCACTCGTCGGTGAGCCCACCTATGGCGGCGAGCATCCACCAGGCACCGAAGCGTCCGGTTGCCGCGCCGCGCCGACGGCCGTGCGCACCGCCCGATGCGCCACACCATGCGAGCCACGCCATGGCGAGGGACGCATCGATCGGCGCCACGCGACCGCGGCGCACCCCGAGGGCGTGGATGGCGTCGTCGATGGCACCGGCGACGACCACCGATTCGGCCCGGCCGTTCGACGACGTGGTCCAGGGTTCCACGAGATCGTGCAACGCGCGGTCGACCCACGGGTCGTCGACGTGTTCGAAGTCGGCGACCTCGTCGATCTCGCGCCAGTCGAGGTTCAGGCCATCGAGTGGGCTCGGGGCTTCGATGCCGAAATCGTGATAGCGCGCCCGCGCGTACGTGGGTTCCCAGTCGGTGGGTTGTACGGGTATGTCGAGAACTTCGTCGATCGCCTCGGCGATGTCATCGCCGAGGATCGCCCGCTCGTAGGCCACGAAGGCCCGCCGGGGACCGTCGGGCAGGTGCGGACTCAACTCCGACCACGTGTGGTTCTGGGCGATCACCTCGGTGAGCGGACCGATGGCGAATCGCCCGCTCTCTTCGTCGAGGACCCGACTCGCCCAAGTGGCATCCGCGTACAGCGCGAGTCGGTGCTCGGCGAGCGTGGCCGCCGGCCAGAGTTGACGTCCGGTCAGGATGGCCGAACGCGCGCGCTGACGTAATCGGAAGAGGCCCTCCCAGTCGCGTTGCGACGTGCGCGTGTCGACCAGACGTACGAGGTCGTCGAGATCGGCGCGGGCGATCGATCGGTCGAGTTCGTCGTCGTCGACGGGGTGGTCCATGTCAGACCATCGGCCACGGATAGCGGTGACCCGTCGAGTCGATCGGGAACACTCCCGACTCCGACAGCAGAGACGCGCGCTCGATCATCGATTCCACTTCGTCCGAGTCGAGCAGACTCGCCACGGCCACCGGTGGATTCTCGGCGACGCGACGAATCGTGGCGAGAAGATCGGCTGGGATGGGTTCGCCACCGAACTCCCAGATCACGGTCCGGAGCTTGAAGTCGGCGGAGAAGCAGAGGCCGTTGTCGATGGCCCAGATGTGGTCGTCGGAGTCGATCAGGCAGTGCCCGCTCTTGCGGTCGGTGTTGTTGGCCACCACATCGAAGGCGGCGATGCGTCGGAACTGGTCGTGCAATTCGGGTCGACCTTCGAAGAGCGTGAAGTAGTGCTCGGCGAAGTCGGCTTCGATGAACCACTGGAGCGAGCCCGGACCATAAGGTCCGTCGCGTTCGATGGTCGGAGGGACGACGTCGATCTCCATCGCCTGCGACAACCGGTAGGCGGCGACTTCGCGTCGGAAGAGTCCGGACGGGAAATCCCACAGCGGTCGTTCACCCCGAAGCGGTTTGTAGATCGCCTTGCCCGAGTGATCACCCGATGTGAGCGAGACGAGGAAGGTCGCGTTGCTGCTGTAGGGCATGCGGCCCTCGACCTCGATCTCACCGGTCGCGAGCAATTCGAGAGGCGACACGTTCAGTTCATCCGGGGACAGAAATGACCTTCGGAATCGACCGGTCGCTTGCAGTACTCGCAATCGGGTCGGCCGGCGGCCACGACGCGATCGGTCTGGTCGCAGAACGCGAGGGCTTGCGCGCGTGAGATCGAGATGCGAACCGACGGCCCCTCGACGTCGTCTTCGTCGACTTCTTCGTCTTCGCCGGGCGGATCGAATTCGCGTAACACGAGTGTGAAACGGTCGGCACTCTTGTTGAACTCGAGTCCGACCGAACCGAGGACGAATTCTTCGTGGTCGGGTTCGACGAGCGCCATCGGCTCGCGGAACACGTTGCCTTCGATGATCGGAAGATGGGCGAGTGCCCGTCGGAGGTAGAGCGCGATGGCGGCGGCTTGTTGCTTCTCGCATCGCACCGACACGACTTGCGCGTCGACTCGAGCCTGAAGGAAGAAGGTGCGATGTCCGGGGACGCCCACCGCGCCCGTGGTGAACACATCGACTCGTTCGAGATTGATGTCGTCGCTCATGGGTGGTTCACCGGCGATTCAACTCGGGCGGAGTTCGGCGAGTGAGCCGCCGGTCGAGTTCACGGTGAGAACGATGGGCCCGGCACCGGTGTAGGCCACGGCCGAAACCGAGCACGTGCTCACGACGATGCGTTGGAAGAGGTCGAGGTGGGTTCCCATGGCGTGCGCGAGCACCGCCTTGATCGGATCGGCGTGCGAAACGCACACCACGACGCCACCACGATGGGCGGCTCGGAGTCGATCTACCGCGCCGACCATGCGGGTCTGCATCTCGGTGAAGCTCTCGCCATTGGGGAAGCGGAAGGTGGAAGGTGCGCGCTGCACCGTCGACCATTCGGGCTTCTTCACGAGCTTCTTGAGTTCGGCACCGGTCCAGTCGCCGAAGTCGCATTCGAGCAGACCCTTGTCGATCGACGTACGCAGACCGAGGGCCTTGGCGATCGGGGCCGCGGTCTCCTTGGCTCTTTCGAGCGGAGATGCGTAGACGGCGTCGACCTTGGTGAGCACTTTGAGTCGTTCGGCGGCCCGCTCGGCTTGTTGGCGACCGGCATCCGACAGGTGGAGTCCGGTGGCCCGTCCGGGGAGGACCTTGCCCGTGGTCGGGGTCTGACCGTGGCGCACGAACAACACGAGTGTCGCGTCGGGGGCAGGTTTCTTGGTGGCCATGACGGATGCCAACCTAGTGGTGGCATGCCGTCAGCGTCTCGTCCTCCTCGGCCACGATCGCGGATGTTGGCCGTCGTACACGACGAGGTGTGCGATTGTCGTCGATGCCCGCGACTCGTCGAATGGCGCGAGCGAATGGCCACCGAGAAGCGGGCGTCGTATCGCGATCAGACGTACTGGGGTCGGCCGATTCCGGGCTTCGGTGATCCGTCGGCCGGGGTGATGGTGTGGGGACTCGCGCCGGCTGCGCACGGCGCCAATCGCACCGGGCGTGTGTTCACCGGTGATCGCAGTGGCGACTGGTTGTATCGCGCCATGAATCGAGCCGGCTTCGCGAATCAGCCGGAGTCCACTCACATCGGTGACGGACTCACCCTGACGGGGGCGTGGGTCACGTCGGTCGTGAAGTGCGCTCCACCCGACAACAAACCCGAAACGTCCGAACGCGACCACTGTCGGCCGTTCCTGCGGCGCGAGATGGAAGCCCTGCGTTCGTTACGGGTGGTGGTTTGTTTGGGCGCGTTCGCCTACGAGGCGGCGTGTACCGAGTTCGCGGTGAAGCCGCGACCGAAGTTCACGCACGGCGTGGAAGTCGAGACCGGGAGTGGCGTGGTCGTGATCGGATCGTTCCACCCGAGTCAGCAGAACACCTTCACGGGTCGACTCACCGAACCGATGCTCGACGCGGTGTTCCGACGCGCCGCCGAGCTCGCGTCCTACTGACGTTCGAAGGCCTGCTTCACGGCGAAGGCGGCTTGGGCGATCGCCTGTCCGCCGTCGTCGCACAGGGCACTCATCGAGAAGAAGCCGTGGATCTGACCGTAGTAGCGCGTGAGGGTGCACGGTACGCCGTTGTCGATCAGACGACGTGCGTAGTCCTCACCTTCGTCGCGTAGCGGGTCGTACTCGGCGGTGATCACGAGCGCGGGAGGAGTGGCGGCGAGAATCGCGTCGTCGGCACACAGTGGCGAGACGCGCGGATCGGCCTCCGAACCGTGCTCACCACTCAGGTAGTGGTCGCAGAACCACTTCATGGCGGCTGCGGTGAGTCGATAGCCGCTCGCGTTGTCGCGGTAGCTCTGCGAACCACGTCGGGCATCGGTCACCGGATAGATGAGCATCTGGTGCCGAAGCGGCACCGGCTGCAACTGGGCGACCACGGCCGCGAGGTTGCCGCCCGCCGAGTCGCCGCCCACGGCGATGCGTTGCGGATCGATGCCTAAGGTCGCGGCATTCGCGTGCACCCACCGCAGTGCGTTCACACTGTCGGTGAGCGGCGCCGGAAAGGGATGCTCGGGCGCCAGGCGATAATCCACCGACACCACGGCGTGGCCCATCTGATTGGCCAGTTTGCGGCAGACGTCATCGTGACTTTCGAGGTCGCCCACCACCCAACCACCACCGTGGAAGTACACGAGCACGCCGAGATCGCGACGTTCGTTCGGGCGGTACAGGCGAACCCGCACACCGTCGGCATCGAGATCGCGTACCTCGTGCACGATCTCCGACGACGGCATGACCATGGCCGCGAATCCGGCGCGGGCGACGCTGGCCTCTTGCGACTCGATCGCCGGCGCGCCGAGTTGTTCGAGGGTGGTGAGGATCGTTGCGGTCTGCGGATGAAGCGGCATGACGATGATCATGCCACGACCCGCCGGGGGCGTGGTCAGTGCGCGGCGGGCGCGGCGCCGTCGGCCTTCTTCTTGGGCGGCGGAACACCGACCGACACCGCCTTGTCGGCCCATTCGGGCCACCGGCGACGACTCACGATCGAGAGAGTGCGCAGAAGCTTCATGGCGACCTCGTCCTCTTGAGCCGGACGGGCTTCGATCACTCCGTCCTTGATCATGCGCTCGATGACTTCTTCACCGAGTTCGGTGCGCACGATCGTGAGGGTCCAGTCGTTGTCCTTGCCGATACCACCGGTGGCGATGTCGGAGTGCTCGGCCGCGAAATCGGGGCAGCTCTTGCAACCCTGGCGGGTCCATTGGTGGCATTCCTTCAGATCGATCTCGTGGTACGAGCCGTCCTTCATCCAGATCTGGAAGACGCCCTTGATGTTCATCTTCACCATGTCCTGCTTCTTCAGCCCGTACTTGGCCTCGAAGAGTTCGGGGAAGATGGCGTCGTCGAAGGTCTTCGAGCACAGAAGTCCGATGTTGAACAAGAACGGCTTGCTGACCTTGCCGGCCTTGCGATCCCACATGACCGGCGGCGATGACGTCTGACAACCCATGCCCACGAGGGCGAGTCGACTCAGGCCCTGTTCTTTGGCGTCGCGGAGCGCGAGCGGGTTGGCGCAGTAGGTGTAACGCGAACCGGCCGTGGCGATCACTTCTTCCTTGTTGCGCGCGAGGACTGGCTTGGCCTTCCAGGCGTCGTCGGGCTCCACACCGCTCACCATGGCCGCTTCGATGTAGTCGTGTTCGAGAAGCCAGATGAGCATCGCCGAAACGAAGCCGCCGTCCTGACCCTTCTCGTGCTGAACCTTGTCGGTTGCCCGGGTGAGGAGGAGCTGACGCCAGATGCCGGCCATCTCGTCGGATTCGCGGACCCGACCGAACAGATGCATGTCGGCGGCCGGCTCCCACTGACGGAATCGCGGACACGCGCGGGTGCAGGTGGTGCAACCCTTCTCGCCGTGGAGGCAGTTGGCCGGTCCGAGTTCTTCTTCGAGATGGAAAGGCTTGTACTTGCCTTCTTCGTGTTCGTAACCGATCACATCGTGCGGGCACGTGACGACGCAACCGGCGCAGCCCGTGCACAGACCCGTCGTGACGACCTCTTCGTAGAGTTCCTTCCACTGGGCTGTCCAGCGTTCGGCCTTCGGGGGAGCGGGCTCGGTCATCGTCATGCGAGCCAATCTACGCTGTGGTTCGGCCGGGCCTCGTAGCCGTGGCCTCAGCGAGACGGGGGATTTCCATGGGCATGATCGGTGAACGTGTGGTTCGTACCGAGGACCCGGCCTTGGTGACCGGGCACGGGACCTTCATCGACAACCTCGTTCTCGACGGTGCACTCCATGTCGTGTACGTGCGCTCGACGATGGCCCACGCGCGGATCTCCTCGATCGACATCGAGAGTGCGAGGTCGATGCCGGGTGTGCATGGCGTGTTCACCCACGCCGATCTCGTGGCTGACGGCATCGGTCCGGTCCCGATCGACATGCCGTTTCTGCCGGCGGGCATCAAGCGTCCCGCGCTCGCCGATGGTGTCGTCCGATACGTCGGTGAGTTGGTGGCCGCGGTGGTGGCAACGAGTCGTGCTCTCGCCGTCGATGCCGCCAACGAAGTCATCGTCGATTACGAACCGTTGACCGTGCTCGTCGATCCGGAGGAGGCGCTTGCGTCGTCGACCCTGCTCTTCCCCGAACACGGAAGCAACGTCGTCGTCGACCTGCCGGCCGGACGCGAAGTCGATTTCTCCGTGTGTGATGTGGTCGTGTCGGCGCGCTTGCACAATCGCCGTATCGCGCCGAGTCCGCTCGAAGCGCGCGTGGCGGCCAGTCGTTGGGAAGCACCCGATGATTCGGGTGTACGCCGCCTCACCCATTGGCAGGCGTGTCAGGGTGCGCATCCGATTCGCAATCAGATCAGCGCGTTCTACGGCGTCCCGGCCGAGCAGATCCGTGTGATCACGCCCGACGTGGGTGGCGGATTCGGCGCCAAGGCGTTCTTCTATCCCGAGGATCTGCTCGTTCCGTGGCTCGCCAGGAAGACCGATCGACCGGTTCGCTACACCGAGACGCGAAGCGAGAGCATGAATGGCCTCGGCCACGGTCGTGGTCAGATCCAGGATCTGCGCATCGGTGGAACCCGTGACGGCAAGATCCTCGCCTACGAGTTGAGCGTGATCCAGGAGTCGGGCGCGTATCCACGTTTCGGGGCCTTTCTGCCGTTCATGACCGGCGCGATGCTCACCGGCACCTACGACATCCCGAACGCAGCGATGCGCGCGAGAGGTGTGGTGACCAACACCGTGCCGACGGTCGCCTATCGCGGGGCGGGTCGGCCCGAGGCGGCGGCCGCCATCGAACGAGCAGTCGATCTCTTCGCGCGCGAGATCGGCATGGATCCGGTCGAGGTTCGCCGTCGCAATCTGATCGCCAAGGATCGATTCCCGTTCACCACCGCCACCGGGACCACCTACGACAGTGGTGACTATCCGGGTGCCCTCGAACTCGTGTTGCAGGCGGCCGATTACGCGAACCTGCGGGCCGAGCAATCCCGTCGACGCGCGACTGGCGATCGTGTGCAGCTCGGTATCGGCCTCGCGGTCTACGTGGAGATCACGGCCATGTCGGGCGGATCCGAACTCGGCATCGTCGAAGTGGGGGAGAACGCGGCCGGCGAGCCGACGGCGCGGGTGGTCACCGGAACCACTCCCTACGGACAGGGTCATCGCACCACGTGGGCGATGATCGTGGCCGATCGCCTCGGTATCCCGTTCGAGAACGTCACCGTGATTCACGGCGACACCGACCTCGTGCGCAGCAGCGAGATCACCGGCGGTTCGCGCTCGGTGCAACTCGGTGGCACCAACGTGTGGCGCGCCGCGGGTGTGGTGGCCGACAAGGCCAAGCGGATCGCGGCCCGACTTCTCGAAGCCGCCGAAGCCGACATCGTCCTCGAAGACGGTCGATTCCATGTGGCCGGAACTCCAGCGGTGTCGAAGTCGTGGACCGATGTTGTGTCGGCGGCGCGGGCCGATGGTGAGGTTCTCGACGGTGAGGGTGACTTCGCGCAGGCCGGAGGAACCTTTCCGAGTGGCGCGCACATCGCGGTCGTCGAAGTCGATGTCGAAACCGGCAAGACGGTGCTGCGCGAATTGGTGGCGGTCGACGACGCCGGCAACATCGTGAATCCTCTGCTCGCCGAAGGTCAGGTTCACGGCGGGCTCGTACAGGGCATCGGCCAGGCACTTTTCGAGGAAGTCATCTACGACACCGACGGCAATCCGCTCACGGGCAACTTCGCCGACTACGGGTTTCCGTCGGCGGCCGAGGTCCCGAGTTTCACGACCGTGCACCTCGCCACGCCGTCACCGATGAACGACCTCGGCGCCAAGGGCATCGGTGAGAGCGGGACGATCGGTGCGACCCCGGCGGTTCAGAACGCGGTCGTCGACGCGGTGTCGCACCTCGGTGTGGCGCACGTCGATCTTCCGTGCACGCCACAGCGCGTGTGGCAGGCGATCCGCGAAGCCGTGTGATGTCGACCGATCCTGCATCTCCACTACCGAACGTCGTCGCCACGGTGCTCGATGTGGTCACCCGATCGCAAGGAGTCGTGGCGGTCACCCTTGGTGGTTCGCGATCGACGGGTGACGCCGACGAGGCGAGCGATTGGGATCTCGGCGTCTTCTACCGAGGAGACCTCGATCTCGGAGCCTTGGCCGAACTCGGCACGGTCCATCCGCCCGGTTCATGGGGTCGGTTCATGAACGGTGGGGCATGGCTCGCCGTCGACGGGGTCGAGATCGACGTGATCCTTCGTGATCTCGACGTCGTGGAGGACTGGTCGACGCGCGCTCGCCGAGGTGATTACGAGGTGGACCAACTTCTCGGATACCTCGCCGGATTCCCGTCGTACACGTTGTTGGCCGAAGTCGCGAGTTCGGTCGTCCTCACCGGTGCGCTCCAATTGGATACGACGTATCCGGAAGAGTTGGCCCGCGAAGCCGCCGGTCGTTGGGGATTCCAGCGCGACTTCACCCTCGACTACGCACGCATGCACGCGCGGCGCGGCGATGCGACGGCAACCATCGGGAATCTCACCCGGGCCGCCATGGAGGAAGCGCACCGACGCATGGCCGACGGTCGCCGATGGGTTCTCAACGAGAAGCGTCTTCTCGCCAACGCCGGTCTCCACGCGCTCCCGATCTTCGACCCGCAACGCACCGGACTCGAAGCGTTCATCGACGACTTCGCCGCCGCTCTTTCCGACTGACCGAACGCGGTGCGCTCGGGCCCGGGGAATCAGATCGCGTCGGGGCCTTCTTCACCGGTGCGGATGCGCACGATGCGGTCGACATCGGTGACCCAGATCTTGCCGTCGCCGATCTTGCCGGTGGAGGCCGCGGCCTTGATGGCCGCGATCACCGACTCCACGACGCCGTCCTCCACGACGAGTTCGAAGCGCACCTTGGGTACGAAGTCGATCTTGTATTCGGCCCCCCGGTAGGTCTCGCTGTGACCACCCTGGCGACCGAAGCCGCGTACTTCGCTGACCGTCATGCCCTGCACGCCGGCCGCCTTGAGCGACTCTTTCACGTCGTCCAACTTGAACGGCTTGATGATGGCGGTGATGAGTTTCATGTTGTTCTCCCGTTCAGTGGTAGGCCGACTCACCGTGCAGACCGAAGTCGAGGCCGGTGGTCTCGACTTGTTCGTCCACCCGGACACCGATGGTCTTCTTCAGGACCACCATGATGACAAACGTGATCGCGAACGACCACACGATCGCCGACAGATTGGCGATCGCCTGCTCGAGAAGCAGGCCGGCGTCGCCGCCGTAGAAAATGCCCTCCTCGAAGGTTCCGTCGAAGAACTCCGGATTCGCGAAGAAGCCGATCAGGAGCGATCCGACGAGACCACCCACGAAATGCACACCGACCACGTCGAGGGCATCGTCGAACAGGAACTTCGACTTGAGCTTGACCGCGTAGCAACACACCAGTCCGGCGATACCGCCGATCACGAGCGGCGCCGCGCCCGACACGTAGCCGGCCGCTGGTGTGATGGCCACGAGTCCGGCCACGATGCCCGAAGCCGCACCGAGGTTGGTCGGGTGGCCATCGCGCTTCCACTCGACGACGACCCACACGAGTCCGGCCGCCGCGGCGGCGAGGAAGGTGTTCATGAAAGCCTGCGTGGCCTGACCGTTGGCGGCCAGAGCCGAACCGGCGTTGAATCCGAACCAGCCGAACCACAGGATTCCGGTGCCGATCATCACGAGGGGCATCGAATGCGGCGGTTGTCCTTCCTTGGGCCAACCCTTGCGCTTGCCGAGCACGAGCACGGCGGCGAGTGCGGCGATACCGGCGTTCACGTGAATCGCCGTTCCGCCCGCGAAGTCGAGTGATCCGCGATCACCCAACCATCCGCCGTACACCCACTTGAACACCGGGACGTAGACGAGCAGAAGCCACAGCGGGACGAAGATCGCCCATGCACTGAACTTCATGCGGTCGGCCACGGCACCCGAGATGAGGGCCGGTGTGATGGCCGCGAACATTCCGAGGAAGGCGATGGTGGCGAGTTGGCCACCGTTGTCGTCGAGGATGCCGATCCCGTCGAGGAAGAGGAAGTCGAAGTTGCCGATGAAGTTGCCCGATCCGCCTTGGGCGAGCGAGTAGCCGAGGATCATCCACAGCACCGGCACGATCAGTACGCAGTAGAAGTTCATCATCAGCATGTTGAGCACGTTGCGCTCGCGGTCCATGCCGCCATAGAAGAAGGCGAGTCCCGGTGTCATGAAGAGCACCATGGCGGCTGATACGAGAACCCACGTGAGGCTGCCGGCGTCCATCGAATTCCTTTCGGTAGGGGGTGCCGGAAAGAATTGACGAAACATGTTTCCGAAATGTTTCCTTCCGACAACGTGATCGTGAACCCGGACGCGGACGTCCCCGGACCGCCGGTTCGGCTGTATCGCCGATACCAGTAGCCCGGGGACTGCCCCTACCGGAGAGGGAAACCCTCCGACGCTGTCGACCTCGCGGCCGACGAGCTCTGTTGGATCCGTCGGATCAGATGGCGTCGGGGCCTTCTTCTCCGGTCCGGATGCGGATCAGGCGATCGATGTCGGTGATCCAGATCTTGCCGTCGCCGATCTTGCCGGTGGAGGCCGCGGCCTTGATGGCGGCGATCACCGGATCGACGGCACCGTCCTCGACGACGAGTTCGAAGCGCACCTTGGGTACGAAGTCGATCTTGTACTCCGCACCGCGGTACGTCTCGCTGTGTCCGCCCTGGCGACCGAAGCCGCGTACTTCGCTGACCGTCAGGCCCTGCACGCCGGCCGCCTTCAGGGCGTCCTTCACGTCGTCCAATTTGAACGGCTTGATGATTGCTGTGATGAGTTTCATTGTGAGTCCTCTCGTGTTCCCTGATCAGCTCTTGACGAACTCGGGGTAGGCGTACACACCCATTTCCGGAAGATCGAGTCCCATGACTTCGTCTTCTTCGCTCGAGCGGATACCGCCCTTGCCCATCTTCTTGGAGATCGTGTCCTGGATCTTGAAGAACGAGTACGAGATGCCACCGAGGACCACGATGATCACGGCCACACCCAGTGCTTGTGCTCCGAGTTGGCCCCAGTCGCCCTTGATGATGCCCTCGACACCTTCGCTGTCCGACAGGTTCCAGCCGGCACCGTACGAACCGTTGGCGAAGATTCCGACGCACAACGTGCCGAACATTCCGCCCACGCCGTGCACGCTGATCGCGCCGACCGGATCGTCGAGCTTCAACGTGCGCTCCACGAAGAACACCGACTCGATCACGAGGACGGCGGCGATGCAACCGATCACGGCGGCCGCCCACGGTGCCACGAAGGCACACGGTGCGGTGATCGCCACCAGACCGGCGAGCATGCCGTTGGCCATCATGCCCGGATCGGGCTTGCCGGTCCGCTTGGTGATCCAGAACATCGCGACCACTCCTCCGAATGCACCGGCGATTGCGGTGTTGGTGGCCACCACGGCGAACTGAACATCGGTCGCGGCGAAGGTCGATGCGGCGTTGAAGCCGAACCAGCCGAACAACAAGATGAAGGTGCCGAGCATGGCCATCGGGATGTGATGGCCGGGAATCGCGCGCGGGTTGCCGTCCTTGTCGAACTTGCCGATGCGAGCTCCGATCACCTTGGCTCCGGCGAAGGCCGCCACACCACCGACGGCGTGCACCACACCCGATCCGGCGAAGTCGACGTAACCGGCGCCGAGGTTCATGCTGCTCCAGGTCTGCGACAACCAGCCGCCGCCCCAGGTCCACGCCGCCATGAGCGGGTAGTAGACCGCTCCGCAGAAGAAGCCCCACACCACGAACGAACCCCATTTCCAACGTTCGGCCATGGAGCCGGTCGGAATGGTGGCCACGGTGTCCATGAAGGCGACCATGTAGAGGAAGAAACCGATGAGGGCCGGAGTGATTCCGCCACCCGACAGCGCCCAGCCGCCCTTCCACAGGAACACCCACTCGCCGCTTCCGACCAGCGAACCACCGATCGGTGCATCGAGTCCGAAAGCCGAATAGCTGAAGCCGCCGAAGGCCAACGGGAAGCCGATGAAGAAGAAGCCGATGAAGCCGAGGCCGAAGATGGCGAAGTTGGTCGCCACCACGTGGGCCGCGTGCTTGGCGCGGCAGAAGCCGGTTTCGACGAGCGCGAAGCCGGCCTGCATGAAGATCACGAGTGACGCTCCAAGGATCACCCACAGGAGGTTCGTGGCCGTGGCCAGTGAATTGATGGCACCCTCGGCATCGAATTCGTCGGCGGCGAGAGCTGCACCGCCACCGGCGACGAGTACCGCTCCCGATGAGATGGCGGTGGCGATGAGGAATCTGCGCAGGAACGAAGGTCGCTTCCGTACGAGATCGGGGAAGTGATCGACTGCCGCCGGTGAAGCGCCAGCCCGTGATCTGGTGATCATTGGTTCTCCTTGGTCGGGGTTGTTACGAACGGCCCGAAGGCCAGACGGGGGGCGGCAACATTGGCGCTCGTCTGGCGGAGAACTTAAGGAACCCGGATTTCGGGTCGGTCTTGGAATTGTTTCCAGTTGGTGACCAACTGGTGCCGATCAGTCTTCGTCGAGCAGGTCCCGACCGGCCTCGTCGAGGGCGGCGTGCACGGTGTCGACGGTCGAAGCGAGGGCAAGCGCCATGGCCGCGCGGGCGATCTGCGGATCGTCGACCCGCGCGAGCACATCGTCGACCGAGATGTCAGGTCCGCGAGCGGCGAGAGCGACAGCGTCGGCGAGTCCGAGGATCCTCATCACGGTTCGTGAGTCACTGCGACGAAGCCGTTCGGCGAGTGACACGGCGTCGCGGCCGTCGTCGGTCGCGTCCGACACGAACACGGCGAGCGTGAGTAGATCCGGATGCTCGAGCGACGCGTACAGCCGGTCGAAGGTGGGTTCGATGCCCGGTGAACCGTTGAGTTCGCGTACTCGATCGACGCGAGGAAGATGAAACACGTGCGAGCCATCCATGTGTTCGGCATCGACCCGCCGCCGATCGATACTGCGGCCGACTTCGGGTAGCGCGCGTTCGATCACACCGGTGGTGGAGAGAGTGCGCCACGACTTGGGTGATCCATCGCGTAGTAGGGCGAGGAGTTGCTCGGTGTCGGCCGGCCGCCACTCGAGACGAGTGGTGCGATGTGAACCGAACCAATCGAACACGCCGTCGTCGACCGAGTGGATCGATGACAATTCGGCCGCTCGAAGCGCGAGGGTGACCGTGAGCGAAACCGGTGGCGAACCGACGAGCACCATTCGGTCGTCGCGGACCTGCAGCCAGCCGCCTTCGGGTTCGTGTTCGATGGGTGTGGTATCGACGTCTGTGGCGACACCGGTACGACGGAGACGCGCGGTGAGCATCGGCGGCGTCATGAGCGTCGTGAGGAGAACCATCACGAGCAGCGCGCCGTAGAGATCCTTGTCGAGTACGCCTTTGCTCAGGCCGATCGACGCGAAGATCAATCCGACTTCGCCCCGCGGGATCATTCCGAAGCCGATCAGGACGCGGTCCGCGGATCCGTTCACGCCGAACGCCGACACGAGCTTGCCGATCACCGCCACGACGGTGAGACAACCGGCCAGCGCGAGAACGTGGGGCTTGAACATGGCTTCGAGGTCGGCGTTGATGCCGATCGATGCGAAGAAGACGGGAATGAACACGTTCCCGAGCGGGTTGAGTCCTTCGGCGATGCGCTCGTGTTGCGCGCTGCGTCCGATGCCGAGTCCGGCCATGAAGGCACCGATGATGAAAGCCAATTTGGCCTGATTGGCGAGCAACGAGAACGCCACGGTGAGCGCGAAGCCGGCCACCACCACGGTGGTCGACGACTTTGCGAGGCTGTGCAGACGATCGAGGAATTTCGGAATCACGAACACCGACAGCAGGCCGGTCACGAGCAGGAAGCCCACGGCGAGTCCGATGGTCTCGAACACCACACCGGGTCCGATCGTCCCCTCGGTGACGATCTTGACGACCACCGTGAGGATCACGAGACCCAGCACGTCGTCGGCCACTGCGGCCCCGAGCACGATGCGTGCCTCTTTGGTGGACAGCGCACGCAGATCACCGAGGACGCGCGCGGTGATGCCCACGCTCGTAGCGGTCAGGGCGGCGCCGATGAAGAGTGCGATCTTGCCGGTTTCACCGAATGCGCTCGCTACTCCGAGGCCGAGAGCGAAGGGGGCAGCGACTCCGATCACGCCGACTTGAACCGCCGATCGCCCGACCTTCTTCAATTCGCCGAGGTCCATTTCGAGACCTACTTGGAAGAGCAACAGGATCACGCCGATCTCGCCGATGAGCAGAACCATGTCGGCGATCTCGAGATGGGCGATCGGGTCGACCCAACCGAGCACCGAGGGGCCGATCAGGATGCCGGCCACGATCTCGCCGAGTACCGGCGGAACCTTCACGCGCTCGGCGAGTTCGGCGGCGACGCGCGCGATCACCAGAATCAGCAACAGGTTGCCGAGGACCAGAGCGAGGTCGTACGAGCCCGCGGTGGCGGCGATCATGGACATGTCGTTCATTCTCTCGCCGTCAGGCGGTGACGAGGTGGTGGGCGAGCTCGACGGCACCGATTTCGAGCATCCAGCCCCGACCACGAACCGTGCGGATCGACTCGGAGCCAAGGACCCGCCGCAGCGATACGAGGATCGAGTCGCAACGCCTTTCGTTCATTTCGGCCAATCCAGCCCGGCGGGCGATTTCGAGTCGGCTCACCACCCGGTTCCCGGAGTCCAGAAACACCTGCAAGACGGCTAGTTCATTCGGGCCGAGACGCACGGCATCCGACGCGGACTCGGTCGGGACGGTCGAGGGGGAGGAGTCCATGGCGCAGAAAGTAGGAAAGGTGGGTTTCTCGTCTGTTGGCCCCGTGTGAACGGACTGTGAACCCTGACCCGACTCGACCCAGCGATCGGTTGGGTGGTTCGGCGCATCGGCGGTGAGAATCGGGGTATGGAACTCAGTTACCCCACCGATGCCGAGCAGTTTCGCCAGGAGATCCGTTCCTGGCTGGTCGAGAACCTCCCCAAGGGTTGGGGTGAGCCCGGCTTCGAGTTGTCGGCCGAACAGCGCAAGGAGTTCAACGACACCTGGCCGTCGAAGCTCTTCGCCGGCGGCTGGATCTGTGCGACCTGGCCCAAGGAGTACGGCGGCAAGGGTCTCACCACCATGCAGGGAGTGGTGTTGTCGGAGGAGTTCGCTCGTCTCAAGGCTCCGCTGCGCGCCGACTTCTTCGGTGACACGCTCGTCGGTCCGACTCTTCTCCAGTGGGGAACCGAGGAACAGAAGAAGGAGTTCCTGCCCAACATCTTGAACGGCAAGACGCGCTGGTGTCAGGGATTCAGCGAGCCCAACTCGGGCTCCGACCTCGCGTCGTTGAAGACGAGCGCGGTCCTCGATGGTGACGAGTGGATCAT
>SXGQ01263546.1_pt1 | contig 35982 bp, 37 predicted proteins | sample 3178371 | NCBI WGS metagenome assembly SXGQ01 (sample SAMN11356859, study PRJNA531348) | freshwater metagenome | isolation source: freshwater sample F1-20 | place: China: Fuxian Lake, Yuxi | collected 2017-12-25 | reverse complement strand
AGTAGCACCTGTTGCACCTGTTACTCCTTGAGGACCAGTAGCACCTGTTGCACCTGTTACTCCTTGAGGACCAGTAGCACCTGTTGCACCTGTTACTCCTTGAGGACCAGTAGCACCTGTTGCACCTGTTGCACCAGTGATACCAGTGGCACCAGTGGTTCCTTGTGGTCCAGTCGGACCTCTAACATAACCAATAATTGTAACGGGATTAAGTGGGTCATTTGCATATGTAATTTCTACTTCAAGATATCCATTTTGTATTCTAACGTCAGTAATACTGTTTCCATCCGAACCTGTGGCCCCTGTAGCTCCTACAGCTCCAGTGATTCCTGTATTACCAGTGGTTCCCTGTGGTCCAGTAGCACCAGTAGCACCAGTAGCACCTGTTGCTCCTGTTACTCCTTGTGGTCCAGTTGGTCCAAGTTGAGTATACATTATTTGTTGGGCAGTTAGAATTATAGAAGGAATAGAAGGCCTAGTGGGATTGGATTGGGCTGATTGAGAATATATTCTCATATTCAAATCATCACTGTGCCAATATATTTGAATATAATCATTTGCGTTCAGCGCAACCATATAATTCCAAGATGGAACAGCTTTTGCGTCATTTCCATGTAGAGTGATTGTTGTACTACTTTCTGGAATATTAGTTCCATTTTTAGAAAACCAAATTTCTGCATTATCATCACCGGAATCTGTTTTATCAAATTGTGCAGAAAATTGAATATTATATACACCACCATAAGAAAATGTAAGTTTTGAATTATCAACAATAGATATTCCATTTGAATTTGGATCTGTATTATTGAAAGTCATAACATTAGCAAAAGTATTTCCTGCGTTTGTTTGAATAGTTGTATCCCAAAAAGATCCCCAATAACCCAATGCACCACCTGCGCCAGTAGCCCCAACAGCACCAGTCACACCAAAACTAGAAATGGCAAGAGTTTTTCCAATAACACTAATTGTTATATTCGAACCAGCACTAATTCCTACTGGACCAGTAATTCCAAGAACACTATTAACAATATTGGGTGCATTGATATTGCCGGAGAATGTGGCTCCTGCCGCACTAATACCAGTCGTAAATTGATTTAAACCAGTAAATACATTAGCCTGGGAAGTTATGGCATAAAATCCCAGTGATGCACCGGGTAAAAATTGCCATCCCCAACCATCCCAATAATAATTAAATCCACCCGTACAGGAATGTATTTGATTTAATTGTGGATTTATAGGAAATTCGCATGCCATTCTTTATTTATATCTTCATTATGTTACTTGCTTTATTTATATCTTCATTATGTTACTTGCGAATTTTGAATTTTTTTTTACTCTTAGAGGTTGTTGAATTATCTGGTTGTTGTATTTGCTGCTGTTGCTGATGCTGTTGTTGCTGCTGCTGTTGTTGAATCTGTTGCATGACTTCTTGATATTTTCGATAATTTTCTTGTACTCTGGGTAGTTCACTTTCTGGTACTCTACCCTGTTCTAATAATATCTTTGATGCCTGATATCCTACATCTGGTCGGCCTGCATAAAAGGCTACAGAAGCCAATTCATCCAAAATGGCAAATTTATACATTATTTCTGGTATGAATAAAATATCTTGATGAGGGAAAGGAATATCGGCTGCCATTTTAGCGTAAATATAGGCAATGGCAGGTTGATTGAATTTTGTTCTATATATCTGTGCGATATGGAAGAGGGGTTCTGCCCTCATAGGCCTATAGTTATAGGCATTAAGAAATGCCTCTTTGATTTCTCCCCAAGGCCTATTTGTTAATGCCTTACATATTGCCACACGATAGAGTGAATAGTAAACTTCTTCGGGCCATCCTCCCATCTGAGCACGTTTCATATAGGCATTTTCTGATTTTTCCCATTGTTGAGAATCAAAATAACTCTGTGCCAAATAGAACCAATATCTGGAATTGTCTGGTTCTTTTTCTAGGGCTTGTTCTAGTGTAATGGCATCCTTGCTGTATTTTTCTATGGGAGTGATTCCAACATTTCTAGCACCAACAGTTCTGGCATTAACTTTATATGGGCCTTCTAGTCTAACAATTTTAGGATTGGGTTTGTCTGTTGCGGCGTATTCGTGTAATACTCCTTCATATTTCCATTTAGAATCAGTTTTAAATATTTGATTCCTCCACCAAGTAAATTCTGGTCCTTTTCCTAATTTAAGAGTATAGGCGTCTGCATCGGCATCTGGTGGAAGACGCAAAGTTCCTTCTAGATAATCATCAGCATCAATCACCCAGGCGTAATCTGCCTTTTCGTCACACAATCGTAATGCTTCGGTTCGATTATGTCCAAAAGAAACCCATGGCCGTTCATGGAGTTCACCTGGAATACCCTTTTCGGCAAAGTAATTACGAATTAGGTCTTGGGTTCCATCGGTTGAACCAGTATCAACAATAACCCAGTAATCAATATATTTGTGAATAGAATCCAGGCACTCTTTGATAATGTGAGTTTCATTTTTTACGATCATTGATAGGCATAATTTAGGCATTATTTAGATCTCCATTTAATAATGAATTGTATACAGTATATATACCTCGTTCTAGCCCTATCGTTTTAATAGGCATATTATGCGATTCTCCGCAATAAAATTGTAGTGTGTTTTTATTTTCTATGGTAATAGGAACTTTGTGCTGTCCCAGATCATTAATAATATCTGCGATATTGGATAAAGTGTATTTTTGTTTATACGAACAGTTTATTGTTTTGGGTGGTGTTTTTTCTGTTACGTAAAACTTTACTAGTTCAACCAGATCATCCATATAAAAGAAATCCATGACTTTATCGGTGTGGATAATCATGGGTGCTTTTTGTAGATACCTTTTAATATTTGCTTTGATAAATCGTGTGTCTAATTCGTTTTTATCAAAAACAGCAAATACCCGAAGATTAAAGAAATTTGAAGTTTCTTGTACGGAGTCTGCTATGGTTTTTTTACTGGCTCCGTAAAACGAATCGGGAGCAAATATTTCTGCACCTGAACCAAAAGATAATAAACGACCAAACTGGTGCCTATTAGCTTTAAGGTTATTATACATTTGCAGATTATCTGTAACTACAGATTGATCGTCTGGAACGAGTCGGTTTCCACCTCGTATAGCTGTGTGTATAACTACGTCATATTCTCGTTCTTGAAACCATTCACATGTGCTGTGGTAGTTTGTTAGATCGAAGTTTTCACGAGTAATAGAGGTTACTTGATACTTATGTTTTAGATTATTATAAAGAGTTTTACCGATATAACCATTACCACCAGTGATTAATATTTTCATTTCATTATTTCTTTCATTTCTTGTTCATCAAGATAAGGAAACATATTTTCTAATGAAGACGATACAATTTTACCATCGGTTGTTCTGGAGCTTTGTACTCTTGGTATCAATAATTGATTTTCTGGCATTAATATCTCACATAAAACTGGTCCTGGTGTATTTAAGATTGTATTAATACTTTGTTCTAATTCTGTATTATTTTTTAATTTAAAGGTTTTTAATCCGTATGCATTGGCTAATTTTACAAAATCAGGAGAACTGATTCCACTTTTATTATTAGATCCTATATATTTTCCTTCAAACAAATTGTCTTGCATCAATGATATTGCCAAATAACCATTATTATTTAATACAAAAATTTTTAAAGGAATATTATTGTGAATTACCGTTTGTAGCTCTTGTATATTCATTTGTAATCCACCGTCTCCAGAAATTACAATAATATTTTTTGTTTTATCGCCATGATAGGCTCCTATTCCACCGGGCAAACCAAATCCCATGGAACAGCAAGCACTGGACGTAAATAGCCTAGTGTTGCCATTTAATTGCAATGATTGCATGGTACAAGTATAACTTGTTCCCATGTCTGTTACTATAATATGATTATCCGTTAATGATTTGGATAATACCTCCATAAAGTAAAAGGAATTAATGTTATTTGTATTTTTCTTATATTCCGGTTGAAATACCGGATATTTTTGTTTCCATGATTGTGTTTTTTGTTTCCAATTCTTCCAATTTGGAATGTTTTTATTATTTAATTTTAATAAAAACTGAGAAAAGAAATTATTTAAATTATCGTTTATGGGATAATCTATTTTAACTGTAGGCTTTTTTAATTCGTTTTCATCAATATCTACCATTATTTTAATAGAATTTGGAGAAAATAAATCAGAATTATAACCGATATTTGGAATTGATAATCTGCTCCCTAATATCAATAGTAGATCGGCATTTTGAACTGCAAAATTTGCTGCTCGTTCTCCTAATAAACCAAAATTACCAACAAATAATGGATCTTTTTGATTTATTAAATCTTTAGATATCCATGTGGATATTACGGGTATTTGTAGTTTATCTTTTAATTCTGTAAATAATTTTTCTGTTTGAGATAAATGAATACCGTTTCCTGTAATTATTATTGGTTTTTTAGATTTAAAAATAGTATCAATAATTTCATCTAAATTGTAATCGTTTGTATTGTTTTTTATTTCGGTGTGCGTTTCTTTTATTTTTATTTTAGTGTTTTGTATATCTAAAGGAATATCTAACCAAACTGGTCCTTTTCTACCAGTTACTGCAATATTATAAGCTATATCTAAATGAAATTGTAATGTATCAGGATCTGTAATTTGTACTGCATATTTGGTGATTGGTTTTACCATACTAATAATATCGCATTCTTGTACACCAAGCTGTCTTAGTTTTAGTTTTAAATTATTTAAACTACTAAGAGATTGATTCACTGGAACTTGACCAGAAATTACAATCATTGGTATAGAATCTTGATATGCACCTAATACACCAGTGATTGTATTAGAAGAACCGGGACCATTTGTAACCAAAACACATGCTGGTTTATTAGCTATTCTGGCATAGCCTTCTGCGGCCATAGCACACGCTTGTTCGTGGTAATTACAAATATAAGTAAATGGTCTCTCTCTTACAGAATTTAATAAGTGTGCAGATGCTCCCCCTGAAACCAAAAAAACAGTATCTATTCCTTTAGAGAGTAAATAATCGAACACATAATCAGAAATTTTAATCATATTTTATTAATAAAATTTAAAGTATCATTCCAATTTTCAAATCTATAACCATTATCATCAACATATAACATTGCTCTTGGTTTTTCTGAAGTAATATCACTAATATATTCTAGAATTGAATATTTATTCAACCACTCTTTTACCAATTCTGTTCCTGTTTTTCCATTTACTAATGGTCTATCGGGTTTTGCTTTAGCAGTAAAAATAATAATCTTGTATTGTTTGGATATCTCTTTTATCGCTTCTAAAGCTCCCGGAATCGGTTCTCCATAACAAGTTCCATCATGCCATCCTTTATCAAAACGATGAATAACTCCATCAAAATCAATTGCTATATTGTTTTTATCTTTTTCGTGGCCCGGAGGATATTGTGTATTATTTTTCATTTTTACGAATATTTAATATGATTGTATCGGGCATTACTCCGTCTAATTCTTTTGATACTTGTTTTATTATTTTTCCAAAACCAACATCTCCCGGAATTGTAACACAATGAGATACTCCATCAATAATTCTCATCATGCCCCCCTTTAAAAAGATTATCAAATCATCGTCCTTTTTGTCATTAATTATTTTTATATCATTTATGGTTTTTATTGTGATGTTACAATTAGCAAACTCATAATTATTAAATTTATTTAATTCTGGTTCTTTTATTGACAAACATGTATTTGTTTTTTGTTGTTGATGTGTGCTGTCTTCGTATGGTTTGTGTGAACGACCATAATGATCGTTTAATCTAACTAAATCGTGTTTATCTTTTGGTGTTTCGATCTCAAATAATAAAACGCCATCTGCTGATATGGCTTTAGTCGAATGAAATAATCCTCGTCTAATCATAATTTTGTCTAATGAATTTATTACACGAGAATCGGCCAAAAATGACACTTCTGCTGTTCCGTCCAATAAAACTAATCCAGTAGTTTTCTTTGGGTGACAATGCATAGAAGTACTATGATTAGGTAAAATATGCAACAACCATAAGCCTACGTTTTCATTTTCATAAACTAGATATTCATGTCCCCATGGTTTTTTTATGATATTAGTTTCATAATTCATATTAATTATTTTGTTCTTTCTTTATGTACCAAATAACCAGTACGTAGCCATTCGCCCATAAAATCGTAATGAGGACAGGATATAATATTTCCATCAACAACTACTGGTTCTTTGCTGTAAGTAGCACCCGCATTTTCAATATCTACATCAATAGAATAATAACCAGAAATTGTTCTATTTTTTAAAATTTTAGCAGATATTAATAGTTGTGCGCCATTACAGACTGAAAATATTGTTTTGTTAGCAGAGTTCCATTCTTGAATAAATTCGAGGACTCCTTTTTCCTGTCTTAATTTTTCTAATGCTTTAACTCCACCGGGAATTATTAACAATTCATACTTGTTTAAGTATTCCTGCCTCGTTAATTCGTTTTCAAAGATATTTGTTTCAACATCACATGGCATATGTGTGCCTAAACTTCCCCATATTTTACCAACTTTATTTGCCATTAATGTAACTTTAAATCCTGCCTCTTTTAAACTATAAAAGGGGTAGATTAATTCATGATCTTGAAATTTTTCCCAAGTGATTATTAATGCGTTTTTTACCATACAAAGTTTTCCTTATAATATTTTACTATATTTTTTATTTCTATATCAAATTGTTTTTCTGGTTGCCAATTTAAAGCACGTAATTTATCATCATTTAAAGCGTATCTTACATCCTGACCAACCCTATCGCAAGAAAAATCTACATATTTACTGAAGTCGTCTGGATTTATACCATTAGCTTCTAATATTTTCTTGATTGTATTAATATTTGATTGTTCAAATCCTCCAGCAATATTATAAATTTCATTTTTAACTCCACTTTCTATAATTTTAATAACAGCATTTGCTGTATCAGCCGCATGTAACCAATTTCTGATAGGAGTTCCTCTATTATGTAATGGGATTTTTCTTTGTAGATGAATATATTTACATGTTTTTGGAATCAACTTTTCGACATATTGACCTATGCCATAATTATTAGTTGGGCGAACAATGATATAAGGAATATTGTATGTTCTGCTCCATGCAGTAATTAACATATCTGCTGAGGCTTTTGTTGCAGAATATGGATTAGATGGTTTTAATAAATCCTTTTCTGTGTGAGCACCGTCAACAATATCACCATATACTTCATCAGTACTAAAATGTAAAAGTGTAGGAATTGTGTGATTTTCTTGTCTATAATTTTTAATTAAATTTAAAATATTATGAACACCATTTACATTAGAATGAATAAAATCATCACTGTTAGAAATAGAATTTCCTACATGGGTTTCTGCTGCGGTATTAATCACGTAATCACAATCATATAAAAAAGTTAAATCATTAATATCACATTGAACAAAAGAGAAGTTATTGTGTTGTTTGAATTCTTTTAATAGTTCTTTATTAGCCGCATATGTAATCTTATCTACACCTTTTACATACCATCCATGGTTTAAACAAAGACGTGTTACATATGAACCAATAAATCCCAAACAACCAGTCACATATACTATTTTTTTCATGTTATTATTTCCTACATCAAATGTATTTTTTTATTAAAACTAATGACACCAACATAATTATATGTATGTAGTTATTTACTTTTTGCCTTGGTAATAATCAACCAGACGTTTAATAATTATATCGATATCGTCTTGTTGTTTAAATCCATAAGATATTAATTTTGCAGTATCGAGATATGAATGTCGTACTTGAACTATATCGTGAAATGTACTAGGTTTAATTTGAATAATTTTAGAAAAAGAACCAGAATATTCTATAGCCTTGTTAATCATATCTAAAAATCTATAAGGCTTTCCACTTCCAATATTAATTATTTCATTGGTTAGTGCTTTATCGATACACAATTTTATACCTCTACAGACATCTTCAACACCAATATAGTCTCGTAAAACTTCTCCACCGTAATATAGATGAATATCTTTATTATTTACTATTTCTTTAATTAAGAATTGAATAGCATTTTTCTTTTTAGAAATCTTTGTATCTCCTTCACCTAACACATTCGCTAAACGTAAAATTCTATATTTAACATTATATGTTTGACAAAACGAAATTAATAATTGTTCTGCACAATGTTTTGTTATAGAATAAAATCCGGTTGGATTGCATTTAGAATAATCTTCTCTAAATGGTATTTCATTATTTTGACCGTATACAAACCACGAGCTTATAAAATTAAAAACTACATCATTATTTTTTGGTATATTTTCTAATACGTTCATCAATACCTTTAGATTAGTATCGATGTCAATATGTAAATTATTATGTACATTGTAGTTATCTACTGTACTAATAAAATATAAAATATTTTTTGTTTTGGGGGTGTAATCGTTTCTATTAATTTTAATCACATCGTCAGAATATAAGTCACAGAACTTAGATCCTATAAAGCCCGAACCACCAAATACGGAAATTTTATTGCTCATTATAATTCTACTGCTTCTAAATTAGGATTAATCGCTCTGGCAAAATAATTAACATTTGAACCAGAACAACACATTAAATAATTAACTTTTGACATTAAGTATGCTTCTATAATAACATCTTCCGCTATTTTATACTGATATTCAAACGTATCGTTTCTTTGATATCTTCTGTCATACGGATGGCTGTGTAATGGGATATTGCTGGTTTTGCTTCTGATACTGTTGTACGATACTGCCTTATGGCTGAACGCAATCTCTGCAAGTCTAAATCTATCGTATTCGTCAGAGCTAATAAATACTACATCATAATTTGGAAGAATATCTTTTGCTGCCTGTAGATACACATCCATATGTTTTTTTTCTGGGTGGTCTGTTCCCCTAAGATGTATTCCTAATATTCTTTTATTCTTAAAATTAGTTTCTACGAATGAATCTACTTTTTGTTGTATGTTTGGTTGAAGTTTAATATATTTTTGTATGATGTCTCCGAACACATTTCTTCTTTTTTGTATTTCTTCTGTGGTGTTTGGACGAATCTCTCTCCAAATAAATTCACTTTCTTGATCAAAAATAATACCAACTTCTTTTTCAATTTCTTGTGGGATGGGACGAGTGGCAGTGTGTGGTTGTTGAAAAAAGTAATCCCATACATTGTCTTTATTATTAGATTTGTAGATGCTATTAGCAAAATCTATGTAATATTTTTTATTTGGATTATGGTACATAGCTCTAATTGTTTGCCAGATGTAACCACACATTCCGCAATTTTCTTGCGGTTTGATTAAAACGTATTTGTCGTTCATAGGTTTTTTTCCATTATATAAGTGTTTTCAATCAGCATTTGTTGCTCTGTCATTCCATACGCCATATGTACACCGAATCCATTTTTAACATACAATACTGAAGAATTGTCCATCATCATTCGCAGACTTAACTGTCCTTCATCCCAACCATCATTATGTAGGGGAAGTGTGTCTACCCAATATTTAGTTTCTGCTATAAAAAGATTGTTTGTAAAATATGGAGCGTGATACGTCTCTAAGGAGTATTCATTTTTACCAAAAAATTTATCTTTATTTTGAATAATCTTATTAGCAATAAAAAGATTATACTCTGCAGAAATTCTTGCTGGATGTATTCCACGTACTATAAAATAGGACCACGGTACTGGATTTGTTTCCCACTTAGTGTCTGCTTTTGCCACAAAGTCCCAATATTCTCTACCATCCCATTTTTTCATACTTCTAATTTTTTCATTAATTTGAGAATAATTTAATCCCCAAAGATCCGGTAGCTGAGTGGACAAAAATAGTGAATGGGCTTTCTTTTGGTCTTCTTCGTTTAAAAAGTCTCGAACAAACAGGTCCGTACTAGGAATTCCGTTTGTTAGAATTGGTCCAATGATAGGAAAACGTTCATTATCAATAATGTCTAGATTATCAATCATATAATCCCAGACGTGTCTACTAATTAAAACATCATCGTCCAATTTACATGAATACTTGTATTCTGTGTTTTGTGCGTTATGCACTCTACTTAAATAATGTGAATTGGGATAACGATACAATCTAACTTCGCAGTTAGGTTTATTTGCTTGAAAGTATTGTGTCCAAAGATCTACTATTGGTTGTTCGGCGTGAATGCATAAACGAATTTTATCAATATTTTTTATATTTGATAATTCTTGAACCATCTTCACAGACAAAGGGAATCTGTGTGATCTGTGACCACAAGAGAACATATTAATTTGAAGTTTGTTTTCCATAATTTATATTTCTACGGTTTCTAGTAGTTTACACTTTTCTTGGAACTGTTGGTATTCACCATCATGAACACTTACTGTTTCTGGATTTCCTCTACCGTGAAATCCAAAACAATTATTTAAATCATACTTACATTCTGATATTTTTGATTCTAAAGAAAATTTCATAGCAACGTTTACCGGAGCATATTTACACCCGTGGTAAGTAAAATAATCGTAATAAGCATTGGTTAATTCTCCGTCATCATGAGTTCCCAAATACTTTAAGTTTTTTGTTAATTGAACAAATTTATTACTCTTTAAAACAAATCCACCATTACCTACACGATTCCTTTGTCCGCAATTTTTCCAAGGTGCTCCAACGTAATCGTATTCCAAAAATTCATCATCCCAAAGATGTGGGTTTATCACAAATCCATCATCATGAATACCCAAACAATACTCTGTGTCTATTATACTCGGAAGTGTCGTATATGCAAATGTTGATGTCTCAATATGTGTCTTTATTGGTGTTTCAATAAATTCAATATTTTTTGGTAAATTGTCTGGTTTTTTATTGGATAATAAAACCATTTTTGCAAAATCTATATGTTTAGAGCTATACAATAAAGCTTTAGCACTTTGTATTGGGTCTACACAATTCAAAGACCAAAGAGTTATATTTTTTAATTGTATTTTGTTGCTCATTGTTAGTTTACCTTAACAAAACAAGACCAACCGTTTCTTTCTTGTCCTTGGTCTACTAATTCCCAAGTATTGTCATTTAACAGCTCATCGTGAGCTCTAGCACATTTAAAACAATTAATATCATCTAAGATGAAGCATTTTGTTCTGTCTTTTAGTAAGATAAATTCACTATAACCAGAAAATTCAGAACCATCAATTAACACAGCATCATATTGTTCGTTGTTTTCTATGGCTCCTTCGCCTTTTAACGTGTTTTTAAAATAGGGCAAATCTTGCTCATACCATGTTTTTCTAAATTCATAACTGTATTGTGGATCCGTTATGTTCCACTTATCGTTCCAGTAATCATCAAATGTTTTTACTAATAGATTATCAAACGATACTGTCGTTTTATTTAATTGTTTAGTGAATGGAAAAAAACTTGTATTTTCTACTAGATCTGCAAACCATTCAGGGTGTGCTTCTATGCAAGTCAGGCTGGAGTTTTTTCTTTGACTCAATGACACCGTAAAACATAATGTTGAACCGTTTCCTGATCCTGATCCTATTTCTAATACTTTCTTTATCCAAGTATTATACTTAATAAAATTTATTATGAATGATCCAAATTCAGAATTAATTGTTATTTCTGGCGTTCTCATTTAATCTTTCCATATTATTATAGTTTTAGTAGTTCCCCAATATCCAGTTATTAATGCGGAAATGTGTAATGGGAATGCTTCTTTCGGTAACGAGTTTATTAGTTTCCATCTTTCAAGTATATTTTCATGACCACCGTACCACGCATCTTTAAATTTTACATCTTTTTCAAAGTAATAATTATAATGATGAAATACCGGAGTCAATAATTTAGTAATCTTGCCTTCTGTTCCTTGTAAAATTGGTGGTTCGTGGCGTTCAAATGATTCACCTTCCCAATTCCAAATACGAATAATTCCACCATCACCTGCCCATTCTCCAACTGGTACTAAGTTTTTTCCAACATAACAAATTTGTTTACATGCTCCAACCTTAACATTATTTTCAAGCATTTCTTTTTCTACTTGATCCATTGTTCCCTCTGGCCATTGCTCATCAATGTCTATTTGCCAGAGGAAGCATTTGTTTGTTATTTTTTTAACTTCTTCTATTGCTCGATTTACTTGAGCATCTTTTGAATGCCAAAATCCATTAGAAGGAACATAAACTAATTTTGATTCTGAGTGAGCAAGTTCATTTAAAAATTCCCGTGTTCCGTCAACACTGCTACCATTTTTATGGTATTCATCTGGCATTTGTTTACACCATTTAGTGCTGCCATTTGAATTGGACGCACCTTCAACAACTACCCATTTATCACAATCATTTAATATTTTTTTATATTGATCGTTGTGTAGTAGGTGGTGTAGGCCATTAAAAATTATAGTAAATGCTATTCTCATTTTATCACTCTTATATCATTTTCGTGTATTTCTGTTAAATTTTTAACAGATTTAAATTTAGGACCATAATTAAAAGTTTCAGCTGGAGACCATACTGTAAATGTATCAATGTTATTTATTGTCCATTTATTCATACACAAATGAATAGGACCAGTATTCACTGCTACAATATTTTTTACATTTTTTGTAAGTTTTGCTATTTCTACAACAGAAAGACCATAATCGGTTGTGCACGGAATATCTTTTATTTTTGCTGTAGTAATTACCTTTTTATTTTGTTTTATAAAAATATCAATTAGCCATTTTTCGTTTTCATTGAAATTAGGAAAAGGAATGCTTTGATTTTTACTATTAATAAAGAGATAATCGTATGATTCTTTATGAGATGGCTCTTGATTTAAAACTTCTTGATTATAAATCATATCTTCTTTAGTCATAAACGGACATTTTATGCCCATTATTGAAGATAATATTTGTCCCAAAAGCAAAAAGAACGTTCCTTGATCTGAATCCTTACCAAAAATTCTTTCGGATTCATTACAAATTTTTGCGTAATCGTAAGCTCCTATCCAAGTATTAATCCATTTTTGAGATGGATCTGGAATTTTTACTAATGTTATTTTATTGTTATTATCAATAAACTCTTGTAATTGAGAATGATAACTTGGATTGCAATAAAAATTAAATGTAACATCATTACATTTTGTTGCATTGATTAAAAAATGCAATGCTTCAATACAATCGCCAAGATGGTATTGATTATAACAATTAACGACTGTCATGTGCGTTTAAAAAAACCTTTCAAGTACTAACTCAATATAATCTAAGTGCTCATCAGTAATAACAGGGCTAGTTCCTAAGAAGAACGTATCAGTTGTTACCTTCCTAGCATTAGGATACTCAGTTAGGACCTTGTTTTGATCCATGAGGCCAGTGTATGCTGGTTGTAACATAATATTGCCCGCAAAATATGGTCTAGTTTGTATTTTATTATTCTCAAACCAATCGACTATATCTTTACGTTTGAATGGAGCACCATCCTTTATGGTTACTGCAAAAGCAAACCAAGACGGATCTGCTCCTTCTGTTGCCCTTGGAATTATAAAATACTCTTCATACTTGGAAAAAATTTGCTGTAATCGTTTATGATTATGTTTACGTAGTTCTATGATCTTTGGCAGCTTCTTTAGTTGTACTAATCCCATAGCAGCCTGAATATCGGTAGGCTTTAAATTATAACCAATTTCGTCGTAGATGTATTTGTGATCGAAGATCTCATCGGGTAATGCGGGAAGCCAGTTTGAGAATCTTGTCTTACAAGTTCCATTTTTTAGTAAATTTGCCTTTTGGCCAATACAATAACATCCTCTACCCCATTCTCGGAAACTTCTAATTACAGTTTCTTGATGATGTGTCTTACAGGCAATAAATCCACCTTCGCCCATAGTGATATGGTGTGCAGGATAGAAAGAGCAGCTTGCAAATTCACCAAAACTTCCTAATGGCTTGCCTTTGTAAGTAGAGCCCAGAGCATCACAGCAATCTTCTAACAAGATAAGTCCGTACTCATCTATAATAGACATAAGCCTGTCCATGTTGGGAGGATTACTAAGAACGTGTGCAAATGTTATCACTTTGCATCCCTCTTTTACTTTTTGTTCTACTTGATCTAGATTTAAATTTAATGTATCTAAATCAATATCAACAAATACTGGTTCAAATCCTACCTGAAAGATAGGATTTATTGTAGTTGGAAAACCAGCAATAGGAGTTATTACTTTAGTTCCTTTAGGAAAATTAGTTAATCTTTTTGACGTAAGAGCAGACATCATTATAAGATTAGAACTGCTTCCACTGTTTGTAAGAATACCAAATTGCTTTCCCATCAAACCGGGAAACTGTTGTTCAAATCTTATGCCGTTTTGTCCTAGAGCTAGCCATCCGTTTAGTAGTGCTCGTGTAGACTCTACGTATTCTTCAGCATCAAAAAATGGTCCAGCGTATTGCACCCAATCTTCTCCGGGTGTCCATTTTTTTACTTTAGTTTGAATAAACTCTTCTATTGATTTTAAAATATGTTCCATGTTTATAGATTATTATTTCTTTTTAAAAATGTACCTATCGCCTATATTTCCGCCAGTATGCTTAGATTCGGCGTAATTATAAATTTGTTTTTCTAAAGTAAATGTTTCAAATAAATATTGTAATTGGTCTGTATTGTGACGAATATCCAGTATTAAAATTCCATTATCTGTTAAAGTATCAGTCATTAGTTTTGAATATTCTTTAATATGAAAGTGCCAGCCACATGATAAAAAGGAACTTATTACATCAAATTTTTTATCAAATAGAGATTGATAATCGGTTGCTTCAAATAAATGAACCCGATTACTGTCTACTCCGTTTGCTGTTGCTATATCTTTTGCTGCGTCCATGCTATTATAAAACTTATATTTTTCATTAAACCCAGAAATTTTTTCAGTATTTAATTCTGTTTTATCTAATAAATGTAAGTTTATGTTCTTATTGTAGTGATTATAGATTGCAATATTAATTAATCCTATACCACAACCAATGTCTAGTGTGTTAGAACAAGTTGTCGGAAGATATGGACTAATCATATCATAATCTTTTTGAATCATGAGATTAATAGCTGCATCTACTTTTTCTTGTTCGGAATCGTGATTTAAACTATACTCCGTAGTTAATCTGGTTCGTTGTGGAAATAGATATTTTAAATATTCTTTGTTAAAATTTTTAATTGTGGTCATATTATTCTTTTTTAATGAATCCCCATGCCCCAATCGTTTAAATTGGGTATATTAAATTCGTTTATTTTGTTTTTAATAAATTTGTATTTGTAATTATCAGTAGCATCTTGTTTACTGTAAACAGATGGATCTACTTGTAATGGAAACTCAATATCCGCATATTCCCAATTAAAATTATTGACAGACGCATCATATGCAGATGCTGGAATTGTTTTTGCGTTAAATTTTAAACGATTTACATAGTCTGTAATTTTCCAAAAATATTGTTTTATGGCTACAGTCTTTTTATCCAACCACTGAAGGTGTGCTATAAAAATAGCCGGAGCCGGAATAATTGCTTGTTTGGCAGGGACAGGTAAATGTTCCGAATGCATTTGAGCATCCTTAAATGATGCCTTATTACGATAAGAACCTATACGATCTTTTAAATTGTGCCGCCAAGGCCCGTCAACTCGTATTTGATTTTTATCTGTATATTGAATCCATTGTGCATGGAATAGTGTGTCTATATTAGAATCAAGTATAGACTCTAGTTCTTGTTTATTCATTGTTCCGTCTAAATATTCATCTGTATCTAAACAGATAATATTGCCAGAATGTTTAAATGCTTCATCAAACAATCGTTGTCTGATATTTGATTCTATTGCCAATTTATCTTTACCCGTGTTTGTTCTTAACACATTAAGAATATTAAATTTTTCTTTATTTTCTATCAGATATTCGTACGTACCGTCATTTGAATTATCGTCCATAAAAACAAAAGCATCGACATATTTTTGCCACTGTGGTATTATTTCCTTTAATAGGAAAAGTTCATTTTTAATTAAAGTTATTTGCACGATCATAATATTAAGACTCCAGTATTTTATTTATAAGAGGCATACAGTATTGTTTTGCCTTTTCAAAGTTATTATTAATTTTGTCTAAATTATTGTAGTAATGCTCTTCTGTATAATTAAAAACTAATACGTCTTGTGGCTGTACCCAGTAACTAGTATCAAAATATTCTGATACGTTTGGACAGCCCCAATAAACAGGAATTGTTTTTGTGATTAAACAATCTATTAACTTTTCTGTAAAATAATTTGGTTCACTAGAACTTTCAATTGCGATAGAATACATGGAATTAAAAAGATGTATTTTGTCGTCGTTTGGAAGTTGTTCTACTCCAGGTATAGGAAAACGAGTTGAAGAATAAAAATTTAACTTATTTTTTATTTTGTGTTTATTGTTCCAAATTTGATGACGGATATTGTAACCAGTTTTGCCGGTTAAAGATCCACATATCATGCTAATACTATTTTCTTTTTGTATTTGTCCTAATTGTTCAGTAAATACACCAATGGAGTCTGGGTGATGTGGAGATTTGTTCAACCACGTTGTTCCGTACGGTTGTTTTACGGCATTAGAACAATACTGTAAAATTTTAGGATTAGATGTAATAATTTTAGTGTAATAGTGCTGATTTGCTATTACATGATCTGGTTGTTCTACCCAAGCAGATGTAGTAGGTTCGTTTATATTAACAAATATTTTATGTTTAGCGTCTGAATAAAAAGAAACAGATCCACCTGGTTTTTGATTTTTGCCAAATCGTGTAAAATGTATTTCATACGATTCTGTTAAATCTGGTAAAGAATCTGGCGATATAAGATAATCTGCGTTAAGTACTAGTGGTTTCATTTTATAATACAGTCAAACAAATACTCGTCTGCTAATTTAATTTTATTAACTGCATTAAAATTATTTGTAATTGCTGGTAATTTTAAATTGTATAATTCTTTAGACAAACTATTTAATGTTTCTGCTTCTTTATCTAATTCTAAAAATATTATACCATCTGGGTCAAAAAAGTCAAGTATTTTTTTAGTACCACAATATACCGGAACAGTTCCTACTGCGAAACAATCTGTTAGCTTTTCTGTCCAATACGAATCGTAAACACCATTTTCTACAACTATATTAAACATGTAATCTTTAACACCATCTATTTTAGTGTTCCATGGATTTCTGGGATCTATAACTGTTCGTGGAGTCCCATGAGCACCACCAAACACATCAAATCCTTTATCTATAGCCATTTTAGCTACCCTATGACGATACACATGTCCATCCGTAAATATTTTTGGTGAAGCAAACATGGAACATATTTTTGTTTTTTCATATATCCTCCAATCGTTTTTACGAATCCACGGATAATTGCTGCCATTTGGACAGTAGATAAATCTGGAATCTAAGCCCAATAAACTCTGATCGTGTGTAAAAATTATTTCATAATAATGATCAAACAGTAGTTTATAATTTTCTTTTAATAATTTTATAACATTGGGAATAATAAAACTAGATTCACATGTCCATCCAAATCTTTTTTCTTTAGGATATTTTTCTAAATCTGGTTCTGTTAATAATCCGAAATCACAATGAAGCAGATAATTTCCGTCTTCGACGCTCCATTCAAAATTTGTTGGTTTTATATCAGAACAAGAAGAAAAGTTGAAATCAAAAGGAAGTCCAACTCCTTTAATTTTATGCATTGTATTTATTTCCTGGTGATTGAAATTCAATACCTTCTGGACTAATTCCCAATTTTTCTAGACCCTTTTTCTTGGATTCTCCGTCTGCCAATCCCATTGTTATTTTTGGAATTACTCCTACAGGCAATTCTGATCCTGGCCAAATAGCATATTCTCTGTTTAAACGATAGATTTTCATTTTATTGTAATATTCGGGAATAACATTAAACATTAAAAGTTCATGATCAAAATACGGACTGTCCTTGAGTATCGTTTCTTTGGCAAGTTCAATCCAATATTTTAAAAAGTCAATAGTTATGTCAGTAAAATTTAAATATATCGGAGATGCCTTTGGTACATTAACAGGCAGATCCCGTGGATCGTGTGTCCCATAGGCAAATGCCACATCGAACTCTCCTAAATCATCAAATATAGAAAGTGTACCATGAATAATCGAATCAACATCAATCCAAACAATTGGTTTTTTCTTTTCAAGAAGCATATCCAATATGAATTGTGGTTTACTCAGACAATTCAATCGATAATCTTCTTTTGATTCTAAATGACGTATATCTATCGGTATACCAAACTGATCACAATTTTTTTGTAATCTTTTGGCGTGATCGCTGTAATATGTTCTGTTGTCTATATCACTGTAAAAAGAAATAATTTCGGTTTTCATAATATAAAGTAGGTAAAATCACTTCTTACCTATATGATATTTAGGTATCAATTGCCAATCTGTCTTGTCTTTGTGTGAAATGATTTTAAGCTTCGCCAAACTTATTTGAGGTTCTTTGTATTCTTCTTCATCTACGGGCACAATCAGTCCCCATTCTGTTAACAATCGCACTATTGTGTTTCTACGACCAACATCTTCTTCTGTTAAATTGCTTTCAAGGCCATCCAATAAAAACATTTCTTTGAAATGCATTATGGCATATTTTCCTCGTTTGTGTAGTATGTGACAACTTTGCCATAATTTTTTTTCTGTCTTAGAACTTACTCCCAAACGAGTAAGAGTTTCTTTCACTTTAAGAAAATCTTCTTTTGTTTTGAGTGTAATTTCTACTCCCAGGCCATCAAAAATGTCCGGGTCTTCTGGTTCGATATTATCCATAAATTCTCCATAATTAATGATTACATATCATTATTTGGAAATATTTATGATTTTTGATTTTTTGGACCCCCTTTTTTGAGTAAATCTTTCATCTTATCCAATTCCTTGGAATCCAATATTGTTAAAACCGATTGTGCATGTCGTCGAGAATATCCATAATATTCCATGATCAATTCGATATCATCTGATTTTTCTGGTTTGATCCATCGACTAAATCGCTTTCTAGGAGAAACAGAATTCAAATAATATTGATATTGTTGTATTTTTGTTAAATTTGATTTGGAATTGACTCGATTGGCATGAAATAGAGTATCTGGAAAATAAGAAAGACACCTATTGATGACATATGGAACATATTCTTTGTCTAAACCTTCTCGGGATAGATCTGTTTTAGAATGATTAATTGAACCCAATATATCACTTAAATTCACATTCCACCATCAGTTCTATTAAAAAGGCCATCATATTAATTTCTTGATCTGCCACAAACGCAGACTTGTATTGGTAGTCTGCCAGGAGAGTTATCGCACTGGGAATGGTCTGAGGAACAAGAACGTCTTGTAGGGAATCGTAGACCCGCCTAAACAGTTCTGTGGGGTTCTCGTTTGCGTTCAAAGCGACCCATTTTCTGACAGAATTGAAATTCTTTTGTTTCAGTGAAGAAAACAACTCCTTGAGATCAATTTCAGACAAATTAGTCAATATTCCGTCGTCTATGGAACCAGAAACAGAATATCTTTGCAATTCATTGATTATTCTTCGGAAATCTGGAAAATGTTTTACTACGAGTTGACTTAAAATGGCCTTATCGAAGCCGATCTTTTCAGTTTCAAGAATATATTCCAGTCGTTGAAGTAGTTTATTTGCAATGATCGGTTTTTCTGTTTTAGGTATAGTGAAATCAATACCTGTACATCGAGAGTGAATCGGTTCAATAATCTTGGATTTATAGTTGCATGTCAAGATAAATCTGCAATTATTTGCAAATTCTTCGATTGCCCCACGAAGAGCCGGTTGAATAGAATTGGCGTTGCTGTAGTCAAACTCATCCAATATGACTACCTTTTTTGCATCAGTAAGACTTACCGTACTGGCAAATTGACGAATTTTTGTTCGAAGTGTATCAATATTACCGTCCTCAGAACAGTTGATCATGATCCAATCCGAATTCATTTCACTACATAATGCCCTGGCTACGGTAGTTTTTCCTACTCCCGCAGTACCATAAAATAAAAGATTCTGAGATTCTTGTTTCTTTACCATCTCTTGAAATGTTTTTTCAAGATGTTTAGGTAGAATACAATCTTTTATTTCTTGTGGTCGATATCTTTCGACCCAAAGAAAATCCGTTGAGGTTTTCATAATTTATTCAAACTTAGAATTGGTTTCCATTGCAAACCAATACTTGACAGGAATCATATCGTTTGTGAATTCTCCCACAACATTTGTAGAGAATCTTACTGTATATGATCCTGGGATCATTCGAAGATTATCTATCTTGAAATTCAAGACAAATTGTTCCTTTCCGTCATAGTCATTTGCTATGAGAGTTTTATAGGAGTTTGATGTCGGATCTGCAATATCACAGATTACAGCATATATCTTACTCGAATCATTCTGGAATGAAAGATCTGGCAATTGCATTACACCAGCAGCACGCTGCAGATCGGCGAATATCTTTTCCGATAAGGCAACCTTCACGGTTGTTTTGGGCATGTTGACATTCTTCGTGGGAACAGTAAGTAATTTCGGTTCACTGTAATAGTACACTATATTAGAATCTACACCATCCGATATAGTAACACTCTTTGATCCAAAATTAAATACAGGATTCGAGAATAAACTCACCACTCCTAAAAATTTCTGAAGATCCCAGATTCCGAATTCTACTGGAAAATCCTCGGTAACTGTGGCCTCTGCCATTCCATTTTTAGAAGGAGTAATGGTTTTGATTGTATTTCCTGGTTTAATCAGTATGTTCGAATTAAGACCAGAAAAATTCTTAAGTATCGATAGGGTTTGTTTTGATATTGTAAAAGTTTTCATTTTAGTAACCATAGTCTTTGTTTCCTCTTTGATCATAGTCTACATCTGTTCTATTGTCAATATAGTCCTGGACTTCTTTTCGAAAATTATTTTTTCCTTTATTTTTCTTAGATCTCTTGTCTTTTTTAAAAACAGATTTTGATTTTTTTGATTTCCATGATTCAAAATCTTCGTAATGATCAGAATACATCAAAAGTCTCCTACACTTTCTAATAAATTATTGAGTTTATGTGATATCATATAGTCCAACAAACTAATCTTGGTCTGTGTTGGTTGAGAATAAGCTTGAATAATCTGATCTTCTATATCTTCTGGGATTTGACTCAGATCAATCAATAATTTATTTCTATCCCACTTGCCAGACCAATCCTGACCAGAAGAATCTAAATTTTTCATAATTTCTTTTCTTTTATTCTGAGTTAATCGAATTTGTCGTTTTCCTTCAGTAACAAAAGTATCATCATCCGATAAGATATTAGGAATACCATCACCTGAATCTCCTTCCATTATATGGTCTATGAGATATTGTTTGGGAGATTCGCACCGAATAAAATCTTTCTTGAATGTACTATATTGATGTACTTCTGGATAAATTTGAAGTTGCTGGAAATCGTTATCGTTAGAAATAATCAATATGGGTTGTGTTTGATGATGGTGTTTTGCCAACACAGCGATAATATCGTCGGCTTCTGCACCTGTTATTTTTAGATTTTTATAAGGAAGAACATCGATTAATTCTGATCGAACCTGAGACATATTTTCATATATCTCTTTCCAGTTTAAATCTGATTTTTCTTGGCGGCGTTTTCTGTTTTCTTTATAGTGCGGAAAACGAGTTTTCCTCCAAGAAGGACCAGAATCATTGCATATTACAATTTTCCCGTATTGTTTTCCAAACTTCTTGTTTATAAACCGATATGAATTGAATACTAAATGCCTAATAAAATCAATATCCATATCTGGATTAGATTTTATGTTTTGAAATATACTGGCAATTAGAATTTGACTATTATCTACTAGAATCATATTGTTATGGTATCAGAATAATTAAAAAAGTCAACTAGACCAAACATATTTTGTTCCAGATTTAATCCAAGTATAAGTTCTATTTGTCTTGGAATTTTGCCATTTATCTCCTAGCACCTTTAAGCCCTGCGGCGAAGACTCTCCTTTAAAAAAAACAGGAGGTATATTTTCCTTTACCCAAAATAATGAATTTTTTCCAGGTTCTGGTATATTTTCCCATTTTAAATTAGACGCTGGATGAATAAATTTATAAACTTGATCTTCGTGTAAAACTAATTGATTTTTATAAAACTGAGATGGAGCTCCATCTGGAGTATATTTTTTATAAAGAGAAAGAAATTCACGATTCATTTTTATTATTTAGACAACTCAATATTATGCAATTACTATTTATTCTTGAGTTAGCTGTTCCTTGCTTTGTTTTAAAACTAGTCCAAAATCTTTCCATGAAATTTTTATTTGTTATATTTATATTCTTAAGAGCATCTGGATTTCTTATTTTTTTCTTTACCGCTGGTTCTTTTATTTGGATTAGGGTGGATCCCTTAACACTCATTCCAATGTCAGATTCGAATCTTTCGAGAAATCGTGTTTTGGTATTATAAATATAAACTATATTTGCTCCAATAATTTCGGTTGGATTGACAGATTTCAATCCTAACTCAGAGAAGGATTGCATGTATTTTATCTTTTTGACTAATTTATCTACAGATTTTGGCTTCTGGGTTCTTGGTTTTCTTGATTTTATCACCAATCCAGTCTGTAGTCTATTCATCAAATCTTCAGAAAACTCTAATAAAATTTTCAATTGTTTAGGAGTGAGATAAGAATAAGCTTCTACTAATTGTGGATCTTTTTTATTTTTTGCCAATCGAAGTTCTTTGATATTTTTATCTAAAATATCTTTCATTTCTATCTCTATTAATTTTACCAACCCAAGACTTAATCCACCAATAAATGTTTTAAAATCGAAATAGGGTTTTTGATTAGATTGAATAAGAACAACCTGATTATCTAGTGAGTTTAACATACTAGACACTGTTTTTTGTATCATATACTTTTCTTGTATGGATTTATTTTTTTTGATTTGATTTAATTCAATTCCTCGTTTAGTGTCTAATCTCGTAAAATTAAGAATACCAGATTCTAATAAATCCTTTTCGGTTTGAGGTAATTTAATTCCTTCTTGTTCTAATTTAATGTACAAACCGAGTGGTTTAAAATTTTTAGAATGAAGAGTTTCTAGATTATGATATGGTTTATTATTATTTTTTAGATAATTTAAAACTATTTCTTTAGACTCCTGATCTGTAGTTTTAGATGAACACTGAAGGAATTTTCCATAAAATTCATTATCGTATTCTTTTGTGCCGTATTCTGCCGAGTTGGTAGTACTGGGAGAGATAGATGATTTTCGACGAGTGCGTGTCATGATTCTAGTATATAGAAGATCAAATACCAGTCAAGTGATTAATTCAAAATCATTTTACTGAAATTTTGTTTCTTTTCGAAGGAAACTACGTGTTGAAATTTATCAATCAATTGATCTGCTTTGTGGCTTATGATATAAATGTTTGCAGAAGAGTCCAGAGTATTGATCAATTTCATCAACTCTTCCATTCCCATAGAATCTAAAGAAGAATCAAATACTTCGTCCATTATTAGTAGATTACAGTTTACACTGTTTTTTGCTTTGGCAATTTCTCTCCATGCTAATAAAAGAGAAAGATCTATTCTCATCTTTTCTCCTTCAGAGAAGTTTTCATATGAAAATTCATCCCTATTTCTACTTTTTATTTGCTCATTGAAATTTTCGTCTAAATGAAATTGAACAAAAAAATCCATCGATCTTAAAAATTTATTAATATAATTGTTTATATGAGGCAGATAATATTTGATAATCTTACTCTTTACCCCGGAATCTTTTAACAAAGAATATATACATTCATCGTAAACAAGGTTTTCAGATAATTCATTTTTTTGTTTTAGTAAAGTTTCTATTTCTTTGATAATCGAATCTAATTTATCCTTTTCTTGTTTCAACAACAAGCCTTGATTTTGTTTTTGTTTTTTCTTTGATTCTAGTGATGTCAATTGGTTTTTAATAGAATCTATTATAGTTTCTTTTTTTCCTTGAAGTATCTGCAAATCTGTTATCTTGTCTATGCTTTTAGATATGTTTTCTTGAATAGAAGTTAATCTATTTTCTTCTGTCAATAGATCCGTCAAAGAATTCTCGAGTTTTGATTTTTTATCTTCGTTTCGTTTTATTTCTTTTGTTTTAAATTCTTCGTCTATTGCTTGAATACACATGGGACAGGCATCATTATTATCATAAAAATCAATTGTCTTTTTTATGTTTTTAATATTTGTTTGAAACTTATTGTAAAGATCTTTTGCCCGTTGTAGTTGTTTTTTAATAGAATCTTTATCTGATATTTTTTCTTTTAGATCAACAATTTGACTTGTTACTTCTTTTAATTCTGCTACCAATCTATTTAACTGATTTTCTAAATGTTCAGATTCTAAATTAAATTCTATTTCTTTAGATTCTTCTTCTTTTTGTAGATTATCGACATAGTTGATTTGTGTTTCTTCTTTTGCTTTTTGTATTTCTACTTTAGATGTAACATTTTTAATGGTTTCTTTCAATTGCATGAGTTTACCTTTGAGTAAAATGTTCATGTTGGTGAAAACATCTATATCTAAAATATTCTCTATTACTTGTCTTCTGTCTGCAACACTTAATTGCATAAATGGAACGAATGAAGAACTTCCCAATATAACCACCTGGGTAAATGTCTTATAATTCATTCTCAGTATAGATTCTTCTAAAATTTTTTGATAATCTAAACTACTGGAATCTTGATTGATTAATTCTGAATTTTTGTATATTTCAAATAATTTAGGATTAAGACCCCTACGAACTTTATATTCGTCTGTTCCTTTTTGGAACAATATTTCTACAATACAATTTTTCCCATTAACACTATTGGTTAATTGAGGTATATTTATTTTTCGAAATGGTTTTCCAAAAAGAGCATATGTAATAGAATCCAAAAACGCAAAGGATTTACCACTTCCGTTATTTCCGCAAATAAGTGTTTTTTTGTTTTTGTCTAAATCAATCTGAGTAAATGTGTTTCCAAACGAACCAAAATTTTTAAATTTTACTGTTTTGAATATAATCATGTAAGTGGCGTATCATTTAATAATTTTTCAGGAACAACCATTGATCGAAATTGGGTTTCTGTTTCTGTTGGATTGGGAACTACTGTTTCTTTTGATTTATTTTGAACCATTCTTTTGATGGCTTCTCTTTTCATTTCTTCTATTTTTTCTTGGGTAGGAATGGGTTGGTTCTTATTCCTATTCATCTCTTCCATTTGCTTTTTTCTAGCAGCACATGTACCACATCCTTCTGGTTTAGGATTTGATGGATCATTTTGTGTTCTAAGTTTATTAGCATAACCGTGACCATAATACCAAGTAATTTCTTCACCTTCTTTGATATCTCTCAAAGCTCCCATGAAAATTCGTTTCATTGCCTTGTCAAATATCCAATAGGCATTAGGAGTGTCTGAATGATTATAAATCAAAGAGTTGCCAGAAGGAACGAAATAGGTAGGACCGTGTTCTGCACAAATGGGATCTTGAAACTCACACGGCCAAGTGAAAAAATAATTATTTATTACAAAATCTGTATTAGACTTTGTTGTTGTATCTGTGATAATAGCAACACACTCTTCGATTAATTCTCCCATTTTGATTTCTTGTTTTGCAAAACAACCCATCCCATGTATTGGGGATTTTGCAACATATGATTTGCATTCTAGAATCCTAGTAGGATAAGATCTTTCCATCTTGTTCGTGGCAGGATCTAGATAAAATACACCAGGATATGTAGCATAGGATTTTGGTGGTGATACTGGTGTGTTATTGGGTTCTGTTGTTTCTGGTTTAAGTTCTGATGTTTCTTGTTTGGGTTCTTCTAATGTTGTAGTCATAGGGTAAGTGCCTCCATATATAAGTCTTTGATAGCAAGTTTCAGTTTAGTTTTGTTTAAATCATTTTCTAAAAGATCGATTTCTTTATTTATAATACTCAAAGTATCTTCTGTTATATCAATTGATTTATTTTCTTGTTTTTCTCCAAAATCATCGATAATAGTTAATTCTTGAGTATCTGCATTATATATCTTTTCTATAAACCTGTCAAATAATAATGGTTTATTTTTTGTTTGAACTAAAATCTTAACGAAAGTTTCTTTCAATTTTGAAAAATCGTCTTCCAATATCTCTTCTGATATAATGCTATCATCATATCGAATAATATTAAATAGTCTTTTATTATTTTCTATGAATTCTATTTCTCGAGTATCTGTGTCGAGAATATGAAAGCCTTTTATTATCCCGGCATCTGCAAAATTTAATTGATATTGTGTTCCAAGATAATGAATATTTCTTTTAGATTGTTTTATATGAAAATGACCAGAAAGAACCATTTCAAATTTATCGAATATATTTTTTTTGATTCCTACTGGAGAATCTACACCACTTATGACTTCAAATCCTTCTATTTCTAAATGGCCCATCAATGCTGCAGCATTTGATTCAGAAATATATTTCATATATTCTACCTGATTGGTGTCGTTGATCCATGGTATAAAACACACAGCAAATCCGTCAAACACCACTTGTGTCGGTTTATCGTATAGTGTTATATTGTCATATCCACGAAAAAGTTCTTTTAGGGCATTGACTTCGTTCGTGTTTTTGAAATAAGTGTCATGGTTTCCTATGATAATATGAAACTTATATTGAGTTTCTAATCGTTCAAGGAATCTCTTCCTCACTTCTTTTAATGTATTGAAGTTTATATATTTTCTTCTGTCAAAGAAATCTCCAAGATGAATTATTGTGGTTATTCCTCGTTTTTCTAATTCTGGAAAGAATTTTTGTTCAAAATATTGCAGACTCTGTTCTAAGAAGAAACCAGAATCGTTTCTTATTCCAAAATGGGTATCATTAATAAGAGCAATTTTCATATTTAATCTTCAAATAGATTTTTTTTCTTTTTCTTGGTATTCTTTTTCTTTTTGGATTTCTTTTTGGGTTCTAGTTTTTCTATGTCTTGATCTGACAGTAATTTAAAATTATAATCTTCATTATATTCTTCATAATCTTTATCTTTCATCCATTTCGTTAGAGATCCTCCCTCATCATTCATTTTCATATAATTGTATTTGATATAGGCTTGTTTTTTCTCTTTTTCAATCCTTCTCAAGAAGGCGTAATATATTATCTGAGTAAAATACGAAAAGGGATTTTTTGATTTTCTTGGATTGAAATTATGTGCATATAATATACAATTCTCGATACCATCTCCCACCATTTCTTCTCTGAACGGATAATTCATAAAATTAGGCCTATATGAAAGATGTTCTGCTATTTTAAGAAAACATTCAGCAATATAATCTGTTATTGGAGGACACTTTTCGCCACAATCTTCCGCCTCCCTTATTTCCTTTTTCCAAGAAACCATAGCCTTTAAAAATTTATCATTATCTATATATTGTTTTAATTTTTTATCTGGATCAGGTTCTTTCATGGGGACATTCTAACAAAATTTTAAATTTTTGCAAGCATATGCTTGACATCTTTTTTGGGTTGATTATAATTCTCTGTGTAGGTTTTCAAAGTTCTTTTAGCTAGTTGGGCTTTAATAGCCAACAAATCAAGTATAATCATCACTGTTTGGATCAGAATTCCAATCTGTTGACTTGTTTCCAAAGTCTGATCTGTGTCTTTCGTCGCCCGTCCATTTCAACTTTCTTTTAACTTCTTTGGCAATCTTGTTAACATCATTTACATTTATTAAACCAGATTCCATTAAATCAATCATAACTTCAGGTGGAAACAAAAGACTCATTTGAACCATTGGAATAGTTTTAGATTTTCTTTTATCCTTTGGTGGAAATAATTCGTTGTATAGATCGATTGGATTTTTGTTGAATTCTTCGGGTGTAGTTCCTGCTATCGCGGGATCTACAGAATAAGGTTGATCTGTGGTTTCGGGGATTTCAAATATCGAACCAAACATATCTTTTAGAAGCTTTTCCATTTCCTTGTCTGTTGGATTATTTTTGTTTGGTTTAGGTTGAGAATCTTTGGAGGTTTTTGTTTTATTTGATTTAGAACTAAAATTTATTTTACTTCTATTTTTGAGTTCTTTGTTGTAGATGTCTATAGTTTCTGCAGATGGGTTCAATACAGACACTATATGGTCCATTGGAATATCAGTTGTTTTTGTTTCAGTTAGTTTTAACCAGTCATGAATAGTGATTATTTCGTGTGTTTGAGTAGTAACAGGATGAACAACTGTTGTGTTTCTAAACACAAATGGATTTTCTACTATATATTTTAACTTTGTTTTTTTGACTATATGAGAAATAATTTCTTCTCCACTTTTCAATTTGAACAATAGACACAGTTTGGGTTTCATTAAAGGCCTCCTAAACGTATTATACGTTTATTGTGTGTAAACTTCTCTCTATTATATATAACAATCCGCTCGTCTAGATGACGAAGCGCATGATTCCTATATCGTTTCCAATGTAGATCATCGCCGATATCATACACTACAACTTCATTCTTGTCTTGTGCTTTTCTTAAGCCTCTTCCTATCGATTGTAAAACTCGAATAACAGATTTGGAAGGACTAGTAAAAATTATATTTTTGATATTTTTTATATTGATTCCTGTTGAACACGTTCCATACGATGCCACCAGTATGCAGTTTTCTTCAGAATTAACAATTTGTCTTATTTTTTCTCTCTGATCTGCGTCTGTTCCACCATATATCAGATATACTTTTTTATCGCCCCTTTTCATCGAATTATATAATGGTATACCGTGTTTATCTACATAGTTAAACAATACAAGAGTATTTCCTCTTGTAGATTGAGCAAGTTTTTCTATAAATTTGTTTCTTTGATCGTTAGATATAAGCCAGTCTATTTCTTCTTGATATTTTGCTTTTTTAATAGACTCAACTGATTTGTTAGAATACTGGAGTATCAAGCATTCGATTTTTAATTTACTCAATAGATCTGAGTCTATGAGATCTTTTGTTGTTGTTACAGAAAAAACATTCCCAAATAATCCTTCAATAACCAATTTATGAGTATCTGTTCCATCTAATGTTCCGGTAGTTCCTATTCGATAGGGACAATCTTTCAGTTTTGTCATTATAGTTGTGAGTGATTTCGCTTTGAATAAATGACATTCATCCCCAAAAACTGCCATAAATTGAGAAAAATAAGATTCTGGTTCTTTATACAGACTCTGCCAAGTTGAAATGACTATTCTTTTATCGGTTTGTTTTGATTGTCCAGAATAAATTGCATGATATGAATCTGATATATTACCAGAATAATCTTTAAAATCATGTATCATCTGGGCCACTAAGCCTGTGTTTGGAACAATGATTAATATTTTTTTATCTTCGGGTATTTTGTCTATTATATATTGTATTATCGAATAAATTATTAATGATTTTCCACTTCCTGTGGGAGATAATAACAGCAGTCTTTTATCTGTTATAGACTGTGCAATGGCAAGTCTTTGATGTGGATGCAAAGTTATAACTTTTTTATTATTGTATAATTCAAGTGAATCTAAAAACTTATCTAAATCTTCTGAATTTATATTTTCTTTGGGATATTTAAGTTCATATTCTGCTGGATAATTTCTTTCTCGTAGAAATGTTAAAAGATGATCTAATAGGCCCCTATAAAGGTATCCGTTAATCATATTAAATAATCTAATTTTACCGTCCCATATTCTATTTTTGAATGCAGGAGTATATTGAAAATTTGGAACTCTGAAAGTAAAATATGAACTAAGTTCTTTTGCTATACCTCGTTCACAATCTATCTGTAGATATACTGAATTTAACTCAGTTATTTTAATCATATTCCTTGGGTAAATTTAATCCAGTCTAATACAGCACGTACATTCCATATTTTATTTGAAATGAGTTTTACTGTTTGTTCTAGATAATTTACCTTTTCGCGTTGTAGTATGCACTTAGATTCCATTTGAATTACATCGGAATCTGCTTGAATAAATCGATCCAAATCGGTTCGAAGAATATTTAAATCAAATTGTTCCCATTTTCTTTCACTGAGTTGTTCTTGTGACATTTTACCAGAATAATACAACCACTTATCTCGTAACAACACTCTTAAATCATTTTCTAGTTTAGATAAAACAAGTTTTTCATCAGTATACATACACAAATACTTATTATGTAGCTGGGGTATTCTTGATGCTTCTGTATTAAGTGCAGATTGATCTATTTGAACATCTGTTTCGATCATTTTGCGTATTTCTTCTATTCGCATACTTAATTATATCATAAAATTAATCTAAAATCAAGCTGTAAGTGATTTAATATCATACCAACTATAACTAAAAATAGCCTGTGCGAGCACTGGTTCTGAATCCGTAACAGAAGAATCGAAATTTATTTCACTTACGGAGACAGGAAATACGTCATAAAAAGATACAGAAGCTATTGGATTTAATGCACTGTTCATTATTAGTAAAAATGCATCAGAAACTTTATGTTCTTCCTTTAATGTTTCATATGTTTTATCGTAACTTCCTGCCTGTTTCATCCAATTGTAAATTTCTAACCAATTTTTCATATTTTCATCTACAAGAAACCCAATTTCTAAATCTCCCTGTTGGTATTGAGTTCCTGGTCTTCGAATAGGAGCAATACCAGTCTGAGTTGTTTGTATACTTGTTCCGAATTGAAATGCAGGTAGATTTACTCGTTGACAGAAATAATTTAAAATAGGAATACGCTTAATATTGAAAAGAAATCTGTTTGTTGTGAGATAATTATTTGTATCAGGAATTATTTGAGGAACCTGTACATCATATGGCAATATTGCCTTTATATTATCTGGAAGATTTGAATAGTTTAAGTTTGATGGCATTGGATTGCAAATTCAATATATTTATCTATGATAATCTCCGAGTTCTTTTGAATTTTGTTTATTATTTTGCCATTCTGTATTGCTACCCTGTTGATCATAAAAACTTTGCGGGTTGTTTGGATCCATATCATTTATAACATGAGGAAAACATTCCATCCAAAGAGCTTGGTTATTGAAATGGTCTAAGTCTATAGATCTAACACCTATAGTAAATACATTTCCTTCTTGTCTAACTCCTATAAATCCCATTGCGTTAGATTCAAACCAAATGAAAGGATTATTCAAATCATTTGAATTACCAATAGAAAGTAATATAACTTCATGTAATCCAGCTGGGTCTGTTGAAGAAGACTCATTGGCTGTTAATGATTTATATAAGGGATTGAACCCAACAACGCTGTTTTGTATTTTTAAACGACATTGATTTGAGTCGTCATTATATGAGATATAATCTATAATATGAGAATTATTAATAAAATTTCTGAAAAATTTTAAATTTTCGGGAAGTTTACTTCCTATGTTGCCTGATGAATTTAAAACATCTTCTATTGTGTTGTTATCGAAAGTATTTCCTAAAAAACTAAAATAGTTAAAATCATCTGGAAATTTTATATTATATGGTTCTCTTTTTAATTCTTCTATTGATGGAAACCGGAATGGACTTAAACAAAAACTTTGCGATGCTCTTCGAGCTGTTTCACTAGAAAGTAAATCATTAAACGATATATTGTGTATATCTTTATCAAATTTTATTTTTATATTATATTCTAGCGAACCATTGATGAAATTAGTATCGGGATAATTAGACTCTAATACTTCAGATCTGTTTATTTTACCTAAACTCCATGATACATTGTCAGTATTGACTTCAATTAAAGAAAATAATGATCTAGATCTAAATCGTATATATCCTGCATGATTCCAAATTCCAATTTCATTTGATATAGGAATTTCTGGCAATGAACAATTAATAGTAAATAGATCTTTTCTGAAATACCCCTCTTCATTCTCCTCCAACCTAGATACCAATATCAAACACATTGGATTGTCAAGATTATTAATATTTTCAACAAATAATAATTTTGTTATATTACTTGTATTGATCGAATTGGTTTGAATAAATTGATTAAATAATGTTATATAAGAATCTATATCTTTAGATACTGTACCCACTGTATGTAAATTGGTGATTTGTTGGGTTGTATTTTCAAATGCCAATACGACGGTATTGTTTATTTTATTAATGAAAGAAAAACTATCTGAAAGATTTTGGTAATTTGTCCAATTTGTGCCTTGTTTTTTCCATTTTTGGTATCCGTTTGTTGTTTTTATACCAACTTCAAAGACTGTAGTTTGAGAATTAGACAAAAGAAAAATTTGTTCTACGCCTGTTATATTAGAACTAATTGTTTCTTCTGTTGTTGTATTGGAATCATTCGATAAATCTCGAGTTAATGTAAATAAAACTATTTTATTGGAATAATGAACTAATATTTTTCTGAAAAAATTATTTCCATAGGCTTTGGTTATGGAATCTATATGTAAAATAGGGCCCTCATCAATACTGGTTATTTTATTTATTAACTCTGAATAAAACTTAATTTTTTCTGGAGATACAAAAACCCGAGGAGTAGATTCCTTAGAAATTAAAAAATATTCTTCTGCTATGAAAGTGGTAGCGGTTGAGAGATCAACTGTATATGGTATGTCAAAATATGTTCCCTGATAATTTGATGGATTTATATTTGAAGCTTTTCCTATTATTGTATTTGATGAATCCCCGTTCAACCTTAACTGTATATTATTAGACGACACATCAATAGAGGATATCGTTGTGTCTGGTATTTGAAGCATGTGAGGAAGTGGAATAGAACTAGAAGATAATGGATCAATTTTAGATCCAGTGATATATGCCATTGATACTGAAGTGGAAGGATCTTGACATTTTAAATATATAATTAAATTATTAGATTTTAAAGATCCAAATATATCTATATCTAACCCTTCGATTTGTTCTGTATTGAATCCATTGGGTAAAAAAGGAGATAGTATTGGTTTTGTTGTAATATTTTGCTCGTCTAACACCAGAGGAGTGGTTAACAGATTAGTTTCAGGAATTTTCACTGATAGATGACATTTTCCTGCGTTTATTTGACTTTGTATTTCTGCTGTGGTTAGATTAGGAAAGGTTAATCCAAAATTAAAAGCTCCTTTGGTCCAATTTGATTCTGGGCTTAAAGTCCATCCCGGTAAAGAGGTAATTGTTTTCATGTGGATGCTAATATTCCGTTATTTGATAAAATCCAAAATCGTACTGAATATGTATTCAAACCATAACATCTAGGAGGAACATAATAAAATTGATTATTTACCTTTACCCTAAACAACTTATCATATAAGTCAGAATCAAATTTGGGATTAGGTACATAAGTCCATGTTTCATTTTCATCGCAATTACTATTCCATCTCTTTAATCTTTCATATAGATCTATATTATAATTAGAAATTTCAAGATTAGGAAAAACAAATTGAATTTTTTGATTTAATCCTGTATCTGTTATTGGATGAGATGGGTCTGCTGGTAATCCGCACATAAACATTCCAGAATGATTCCTATATCCTCCTATAATATTTAATACAGGAAGTCTAGTTCCATTTATTTTTGGTATTAAATTTAAACAATATTTTATATATTTTTTAATATCGACAAAGTTTGGATCTTGATCTGGAGGTATAGGTTGAGAAGGAAAATACCATCCAATAATACTGGACACTATATTTGGATTCCTGAAAGTGGCTTGATTATTTATTCCTAATCCAGGAATGCCAAGATGATAATCTGGTCGAATGGATTTATAAAAATTTTCATTCGATGGATTTAATATGTTAGCAGTCTGTGTGACAGCTCCTTCCTCCTCGTGTCTGACAGTTATACTACTCCCAATATCTACTCCGTATAATTTTCCTGATTTGTGTAATATCCACCCAATCATCAGGTCTTTGAATTTTTTGACGTTATGTCCCCCCGCTGTGACCACTTTTATGAACCCATCTTGTGGGGGGTTGTTCACAGGACCGTTTTCATCTATCAGGACTCCAGATTGCTGGAACCAACTGGGATCCAAATACCATATAGCTTCTATTGATCCTTCAGTGATATTAGGACTTCTATCAAATAGACCATGTATTTTTCCAGTTTGATCTAAAAATAATGCAAACTGATCGTTTGTTTGATCTCCTGTGACTAACCCAACGTCGTCGAATATTAAATTTAATGGTTTGAAGTTTATTATATTATCCTGTTCATCTCTTTCCCACTGAACAGCACCTGTTATTCCTGTGGGATTAGATCCTTCTATTCTATATTCTAAAAAATCCGATAATTTATTTTTTATGGACAGGAGAGCGTCTTGTTTATTGCCGGCTATTAATGCTATTCTAAAAAATTCATACCACCTAAAGGTGGGTGATGTATCCTGTACATATCCTCCTAATGGAATTCTTAAATGGCCATTCGAATTTATAAACAAGTTGCCATTGAAACCGCTTTGCATGTTTTGGTGATTTGTTCCTATGACTATACCACGGGTCCAATCATAAAATTGATATCTATATTGTGGTGATCGTATGACTTGTTGTCCGGTAGGAGATTTTCTTGCATGATCTCCCAAATCGAATAGACTTATCAGATAATCATTGGCATTTACAGTCTGTTCGGTTGGCATAAAAGCAGATCTATGATGTAATTCCCCTATTAGTTGAGGACCGGGTTGCTTGTTTTGATCTTCCAGTCGTAACTGTCTTTCATCTAATTCATATGTTACTGTAGTATCGTCCAAATTTATGAAAGTTGATGTATTCTTATATAAGTTACGAGTAATATCTAGATTTTTTAATTGACCTATTTGATTATAATATTTAATAATATTTGAAGTAAATATAGCATTAAAATCTTCAGACTCACCCACTAGTCCATCATATATTGGTAGTGTTTTTAATGTCATTGAATTTTCGTCTATTGACATGATTTCTGATTTAAATAAAGCTCGTTTTGCGTCAGGCAATAAATCTCCGTCACTTATATTCGTTGCGTATTGGAGTAAGATATCTCCTACTGCAAACTCTGAGGTGTCTGTGTAGTTGGTTTCTATTTTAACTCGTATATAAGTAGAACCAGCATTGAGTGTCCAATAACTCCAATCAGAAAATCTTCCCAGAGAACCTGCTTGAAATATTAAACTCGATTGTTGTGGTTGTATCGATACTCTATGATAAGCTGTTCCGTATCTATAATTATCTATAGATCCTACATTTTCATATTCCCATACTCCATCTTGGTAAAAAACATATGGTAAATTTAGATTAGGGTATTGATCAATCGATCCAATAAAGTTAGTTTTTGTTGTAGAATATCCATAGATGTCCAGATCTATCAATCTGGGCATCACAAAGGATGACAATGGATTTACTACAAAGCCAGAGTGTTGAATTACTTTGACTGAGTTTTGACTAACCAGAAATCCATTTTGAAAAAACTTAAAAGTTAAATTGGCTGATCTGTTGTCATATGATAGATTTTTTTCACACGTAAATCCTACGGTTGCATTATTAGTGAAAGATGGAATATTCGTAGGACATGTAATCCAGTTGACATTGGTTGTTACTTGTATATCAGTTGGTATTGTGTTGGATGAAGCACTTATATCAATATCAAAATTTTCTGAATTATTGGTTATGTTAATTTGCTCGGATATATCTACCGTAATCTGTGCTGGGGGAGGAGATTGTGATTGGATTATTGTTATATTGTTTAAAATACCAGTGGGCCATTGAGTTTTTGTATTAGTGGGACTTAATTGTATGGAAGCTGTTCTTTGGGAATATGTGGTATTTTCTGACAAATATATATCAAATGAGATTGTATCTCCTTCACCAAAATCTTCATCATCAAATGACAAAGATGATACAGATTCTCCGTCTTTTATAAAATTAATCCAATTAGGAGATTCCATTATAGTTACTGTTATTGATTGTTCACAACTATCGACTGATGATTTTTTAACCTGTAATT
>SXGQ01516980.1_pt1 | contig 35997 bp, 35 predicted proteins | sample 3178371 | NCBI WGS metagenome assembly SXGQ01 (sample SAMN11356859, study PRJNA531348) | freshwater metagenome | isolation source: freshwater sample F1-20 | place: China: Fuxian Lake, Yuxi | collected 2017-12-25 | reverse complement strand
TTCATGTCGGAGGCGCGTGCGCTGACGAACTTCGCCGGCAACGCGGTCGCGACGGTGCTCATCGGCACCTGGACGCACTCGATCGACCGGCAGAAGCTCGACGCCGTCCTGGCCGGTGACGACCCGTTCGACGAGACGACGATGGTCGATGACGACCACGGCTACACGCCCCGCAAGGACGAGGAGCTCGACGTCGCACGCTGACGCGACGTGGGACGACCCACAGGGCCCGGACACCGTCCGGGCCCTGTGTCGTCGGTAGGGTCGGGGCATGCCGGATGCCCTCCGCGTGGCCGCGATGGACTGTGGGACGAACTCGTTGCGCCTGCTCGTCACCGACGTGCGTGGCGACCAGAAGCGCGACGTCGTGCGCGAGATGCGGGTCGTCCGCCTCGGGCAGGGCGTCGACGAGACCGGTCGTTTCCACCCCGACGCGCTCGAGCGCACGCTCGCGGTCACCCGCGAGTTCGGCGAGCTGGCCACGGTGCTGGGCGCCGAGCGGGTGCGCTTCTGCGCGACGTCGGCCGCCCGCGACGCGTCGAACGCCGACGAGCTGAGCGACGGCGTGCGGTCGGTGCTGGGCATCGACCTCGAGGTGCTGTCGGGCGAGGAGGAGGCCCGCGCCTCGTTCCTCGGGGCGACGCGCTCGGTGTCGGGACCGGCCCTGGTCGACGCCATCGGCGGCGGCTCGACGGAGCTGGTGGTCGGTGCCGACGGCGACGTCGGCTGGTCGCACTCCTTCGACGTCGGCTCGGTGCGGCTCACCGAGCGGTTCCTGCGCAGCGACCCCGCCTCGATCGACGAGGTGACCGCGCTCGAGTCCTACCTCGACGACGTGCTGACGCCCCGGCTGTCCGGGCTCGATCCGGTGAGCACCCTCGTGGGGGTGGCGGGCACCATCACGACGGTCGCGGCCCACGCCCTGGAGCTCCCGTCGTACGACTCCTCGCAGATCCATGGCGCCCGCATCGCGGTCGACGACGTCCGCACCGCCTGCGTGTCGCTGCTGCGGATGTCGGTGGCGGACCGCCGCGCCCTGCCGTTCATGCACCCGGGTCGTGCCGACGTGATCGGCGCGGGCGCGATGATCCTCGACGCCGTCCTCGGCTCCGTCCCCCTCGCCACCGACGAGGTGCTGGTGAGCGAGCACGACATCCTCGACGGCATCGCCTGGGGCGCGGCAGCCTCCTAGGCGAGCAGGCGCCGCACCTGGTGGCGTGCCTCCTCGAGCGCCGCCGGGTCCTGCGCCGCGCGCGAGCGCAGCACCGCCCCCTCCACGGCGCTCAGCACGAAGCCGGCGAGCCCGGCGTCGCCCACCTCGTCGGCCAGGCGTCGGTGCAGGCGCGCGAACACCTCGTCGGCTGCGGCGCGGACGAGCGGGTCGGCGTCGACGGCCGCAGCGGCCACCGGGCAGCCGCGCTCGCCGCCGTGCCGGGTGATCTCGCGCGACCACCAGTCGAGCAGGGCCTCGACCATGGCGGCTCCCCGCGTCGAGGCGTCCGCGTCCAGGCCGCGGTCCGCCACGTGCTCGAGGTGGTCGCCGGCCACCCGCACGGCCTCGGCGACCAGCTGGCCCTTGCCGCCGGGGAAGTGCTGGTAGATCGACGCTCGGGCCGTCCCGCTGCGCTCGAGCACGTCGGCCAGCCCGGTGCCGTGCACGCCCCGCTCGCGGACGAGGTCGATGGTCGCGGCGACGAGCCGGTCTCGAGGTCCTGGGGGCACGCACCCAGCATAGACCGATCGGTCTATGCTGGCGGTTCCCGACCGAAGGAGTCGTCATGTCCGCTCTCTCCGCCGAGCAGCTCGAGCACCTCCAGCGTCTGAGCGGCCTGGAGTTCCTGCGCACCGCCTTCGCGGCAGAGGACCGTCCGCCGTTCATCGGTGACCTGCTGGGCCTGGAGGTGGAGTCGTTGGAGGAGGGCACGGTGGCGTTCTCGGTGCCGACGAAGGCGACGTTCGCGAACCCGCTCGGTTCCTTGCACGGCGGCATCTGCGCGACGCTGCTGGACTCGGTGATGGGTTGCGCCGTCCACTCGACCCTCGAAGCCGGGGTGGGCTACGGGACGCTCGAGCTGAAGGTGAACTACATCCGGACGGTGCCGGTGGACGGCGCACGTCTCGTGGGCACGGGCCGGACGATCCACGTGGGCCGCCAGGTGGCGACGGCGGAAGGCTCGATCGTCGACGCCTCCGGCCGTCTGGTCGCCCACGGCACGACCACCTGCATGATCTACCGCTGACCTGCGACGTATCGAGACCACTCGGCGGGGTCGTGTGGTGGTGGGGTCACGGTCGCCAGCGAGTGTTGCGTTGCCAGGTGGTTGATCCGGGTGGTCGCCACTCGACGACTCCGTCGTCGGGGTTGGTGCGTCCGGTCCAGCCTTGGTCGTGGACGCGGTGGTGGTGGAAGGTGCAGAGCAGTGCGCCGTCGCGGATGTCGGTGGTTCTCGACATGGCATGGGGGGTGAGGTGGTGTGCTTCGCACCAGCGTGCGTCTCTGTCGCAGCCGGGTGCGGTGCAGCCACCGTCCCGGCGTTCCATCGCTCGTCTCGATGACTGGTTGAAGTACCGGTTCGCCGATCCGAGGTCCAGAGGCAGTGACCTGCCGTTGAGGACCATGGGCACGAGCTGTGCGGTGCACGCGAGCCGGCGGGCTTGCTCGGCGGAGATCCGGGTGCCGTCGGAGAGTCCGGCGGCCTTGAGGCCGCCCATCAGCGTGTTGAGGTCGAGGTTGACGGTGACGACGGCGCTGACGCCGCCGTTGGAGGGGAGTCGGTCGGCGGGCAGCAGCTCGACCAGGGATGCGAAGGCGTGGCCGAGGCGCTGGGGGTAGGACTGGCCGAAGCCGACTTCGTCCATCTGACCGGTGGCGGCGTTGACGGTGCCGACCTTCTGGTGGGGTGCGGCGAGCGCGTCGAGCGCGGTCTTGAGCATGACGGCCTGTGCTTCGGGGAGGGTGAACCGGCCTGTGTAGGTGCCGTCGCGGTTGTCCCACAGCGAGAACGACGTCTTGGCCCGCGCGGCCTCTTCCTTCTTGCGCAGGAGCTCGTCCTCGTCGGCGTCCACGTCGTCCTCGCGCTTGCGGTAGGCGTCGGTGATGCGCTGCGCGCGCTGACGAAGATCCTTGAGACTCAGTCGCTGGGCGTCCTTGAGAAGCGTCTTCTCGCACAGGAGCCGCTGCTCGTCGGTCACGTCCTCGGGCAGTCGTGCGAGGGCGCGGGAGATGACGTCGGCCTGCTTCATCGAGACCTCACCCGCAGCCAGGGCGGCTTCGGTGAGGGTGGTCTGCTCCTCGATGCGCTGCGCGGAGGTGACGAGGGCGTCTGCGCCGCTGCGGTCGCCGCCGAAGTCGATCGAGATCGTCGCGCCGGTGGAGGTCCCGGTCCCGGGACTGGGATTGCCGGAGTCGTTCCGAGCGGCCTGGCGGGCCTTCTCGAGCACCCGCGCGGCGGCCATCTTGTGAGCGCTGATCCGCGCCTCGACCCTGGCCAGGCGCCGGAGCAGGTCACGCGCGACCGCGGGGTCCGTGCCGGCCCAGCTCGAGGTGGGCGTGGCATCGAGTGCCCCCTCGAGAGCGCGCACGCACGCGTCGACCATGTGGGTCTCGAGTGCGGTGACGGCCATGCTTCCCCCTGGTGTCGTACCCCGATTCTATCGAACAGGAACGTGAACAAACAAGAGGATGTTCGATAAAACATCGATGTTCTTTCACGCGGGCAACGCCGCGCACCGCACGCACCGGGCCGCCGCCGGCAGCGCCTCGAGCCGACCCTCGCCGATCGGTCCGCCGCACACCTCGCACACGCCGTAGGTGCCGTCGTCGACCCTGCGCAGCGCCGTCTCGACAGCGGCCAGGCGACGGCGGGCGCTGTCGGCGGCGTGGTCGGCCTGCGACCGCTCGAAGGCGATGGTGGCGCCCTCGGGGTCGTGCTCGTCGTCGACGTTGGACCCCTCGCGGGCGGCGACGATGCCGGCGACGTCGGCGTCGCGGGCGGTGATGGACGCGAGCAGCCGCGACCGCTCGGCCTCGAGGCGCTCGCGCGCGCTCACGGGCGACCCTGCGCGACCCCGGCGAGCCGCAGGACGGCGCCGAGCCCGACGGCGGTGCCCGGCCAGTGCCGCTCCACCGGCTCGACGCCCGCGCGCCGCACGACCGACCGCAGCACCAGCGCGACCACGACGACGTCGTCGGCGTACCCGACGACGGGGATGACGTCGGGGACGAGGTCGATCGGCAGCGCCAGGTAGAGGAGCAGCGCGCCCAGCCGCACCCGCACGCCGCGGGGGAGGGACGGGTCGCGGGCGAGCCGGCTGACGAGGCGCACGAGGTCGGGCAGCAGGCGCAGCACCTCGCGCAGGTCGACCCGCTGCGACTCGCGGCGCGCCGCCACCCACAGCACCAGCACCAGCAGCGCCCAGAGCAGCACCAGGCCGCCGACGACCGCGCCGACGACGCCCCAGGTGCTCATGGCGTCACGGTATGCCGCGGCACCGACGGGGTGCAGCCCGACGCGGGACCGGCATGATCGGACCATGACCGTGCACCTGAGCCTGCCCGACGACGAGACCCGCGACGTGTTCGCCGACCTGGAGTCCGACGGGACGGCCGAGCTCCACGTCTGGGACTTCTCCGGACCACCCCCGGCCGACGTGGTGCTCGACCTCGCCGTCCGTCCCTACCAGCTCACCGGCGACCTGTCCGTCCTCGACGCCGACCGGATCAAGGCCGTGCAGGCGCAGTCGCTCGGCTACGATGACGCGATCGGCAACGTGCCCGACGGCATCACCTGGTGCAACGCGGTCGACGTGCACGAGGAGCCGACCGCCGAGCTGGCCGTCGCGCTCACCCTGGCGTCGCTGCGCGGGCTCGACGACTTCGTCCGCAACGCCGCCCGAGCTGAGGGCCGGTGGGACAAGAGCGCGGCGCGCCCCGGACTGCTCGGCAAGCGGGTGCTCCTGCTCGGCGTCGGCGGGATCGGCCACCAGGTCGAACGTCGCCTCGACGGGTTCGGCGTCGACCTCGTGCGGGTCGCGTCGTCGGCGCGCGACGACGAGCGGGGCCACGTGCACGGCATCGACGAGGTGCACGACCTGCTCGCCGACGTCGACGTCGTGGTCGTCGCGGTGCCCTACGGCGAGTCGACGCACCACCTCGTCGACGACGCCTTCCTCGCCGCCATGCAGGACGGCGCGCTGCTGGTGAACGTCGCGCGCGGCAAGGTCGCCGACACCGACGCGCTCGTGCGGCACGCGCAGTCCGGCCACGTGCGCCTGGCGCTCGACGTTGTCGACCCCGAGCCGCTGCCCGACGACCACCCGCTCTGGACCATCCCCGGCGTGCTCGTCGCGCCCCACGTCGGCGGCGCGGTGGCGACGCGGATGGAGCGGGTCGGCCCACTGGTGCGCGAGCAGGTGCGACGCATCGCGGCGGGGGAGCCGCTGCTGAACGTCGTCGACGTGTCGGGTTCCTGAGGTCGCTCGGCTGGCGCGCTCGCGCACGAGGCGTACGGTCGAAGGTGAAGGTTCAACGACTTCCATCGACCTCAGGAGGACCCAGTGCAGCAGCGCACCATCGGCAACGTGACCGTCAGCGCGATCGGACTCGGCGGCATGCCGATGTCCATCGAGGGGCGGCCGGACCGTGAGCGCTCGATCGCCACGATCCACGCCTCGCTCGACGCCGGCGTGACCTTCATCGACACCGCCGACGCGTACCACCGCGACGCGAACGAGGTCGGCCACAACGAGGAGCTCATCGCGGAGGCGCTGAAGAGCCACGCGGCCGGCAAGGACGTGCTCGTCGCGACGAAGGGCGGCCACCTGCGTCCGGGCGACGGCTCGTGGACGCAGAACGGCCACCCCGACTACCTGAAGGACGCCGCGAGGGCCTCGGCGAAGCGGCTCGGCGTCGAGTCGATCGGGCTCTACCAGTTCCACCGCCCCGACCCGGAGGTGCCGTACGCGGAGTCGATCGGCGCGCTGAAGGAGCTGCTCGACGAGGGCGTCATCCAGCAGGCCGGCATCTCCAACGCCACGGTCGCGCAGATCGACGAGGCCAACGAGGTGCTCGACGGGCGGCTGGTGTCGGTGCAGAACCAGTTCAGCCCGGCGTTCCTGTCGAGCCGTGACGAGCTTCGCCACTGCGCCGAGATCGGCGTCGCGTTCCTGCCGTGGAGCCCGTTCGGCGGTATCAAGAAGGCTGGCGACTTCGGCTCCGACCACTCGGCGTTCCAGGAGGTGGCCGACGCGCGCGGTGTGAGCCCGCACCAGGTCGCGCTCGCGTGGCACCTCGCGCAGGCGCCCGTCGTGGTGCCGATCCCCGGCGCCTCGCGTCCGGAGTCGGCGAAGAACTCGGCCGAGGCGGCCGACCTCGAGCTGACCGACGACGAGCTCAAGACGATCGAGTCCGGTCTCGACGTCTGACGCACCGCCTGGCGCGGCCCCGTCCTCCTCGAGGGCGGGGCCGCGGCGCGTTCAGGCGCCGGCGCAGCGCGAGATGTCGTGGCGTGCGCCGTCGCGCTGCCGCTGGTCGAGGCAGCGGCGCAGACGGGGGAATCCGACCGTCCCGGGGTCGCAGACCTGGAGCGCGTCGACGACCCTCGTCCGCGCCGGCTCCTCGTCGAGGACGCCGTGCCAGGTGGCCCACTGCTGCTCGTCGAGCAGACCGATCGCGGCGACGGCGAGCTCGTCCTCCAGGAGCTGCAGGTAGCGAGGGTCCCCGTGGATCTCGAGCGGGTCGCTGCCAGCCCGACGGAGGTCGTCGGCGATCTGCCAGTACCGCTGCACGTAGGCGGCGCTCGCAGCCGCCCGTGACGCCCGCTTGATGTCGACCAGCTGCTTGAGGCCGACGCACGCCACGAGGAGGAGGCCGAGCAGGAGCAGCGTCGCAGTGTCCACGCGGCGAGCGTAGTGGGTGGGACGTCCTACTCAGTCCACTGTCTCCTTCCTCCGCAGGCGAGCAACGAAGGGGCGACCGAACGCGACCCACAGGATGTACAGGGTGACCGCAGTCGTGACATACGAGGCGCCGTCGGCTGCGTCATCGTTGCCGAAGTAGGCAACGACTGTCGAAGTCACCAAGCTCACGGCGAAGACCCCGAAGTAGCGCTCGAGGGTGCTCATGGTGCTGTCCCTTCCTAGAAGCAGGCGATGACGACACCCTGGACGGAGGCGAGCTCCAGCAGGATCTTCTGGGTCTCCTCGCCGATGCCGTTGCGCTTGAAGACCTTGCGGAACGCGTACTTCGCCGACGACGACCGGCCGTAACCGGCCTTGCGATAGGCCTTGTACGCCTTGCGCAGCGCGCGGTAGGCCTTCTTCGCGCCACCCACGGCCTTGATGGCGGCCTTCACTTTCGTCAGCTTCGAGATGAGGAAGATGTTGGTGAGGACGGCGCCCAGGATTGCGGATGCGCAGGCGGCCGCGCCGGTCGCGAGGGCCGAGCGGTCGGTGCGCGGGTCGAAGACCGCGGGGCTCGCCTCGGTGGAGTCGGCGTCGGAGACGGACTCCTCGCGGGCCAGGCCCTGTTCGGCGAGCCAGGCGTCGATGTCGTCCTGGGTGGTGGTCTCGGCGTCGGGGATCTGCTCGATCAGCGCGAAGCCGTCCTCGACGCCCGCGCCGACGTCGCTCTGCGGGTCGGGGTCGGCGTACCAGCCGAGCACCTCGACCTTGACGTCGATGTCGGTGCGCGAGGAGTTCTGGATCTCGATCGCGCCGTCCTGCGAGAGCGTCGTCGCGAAGGTCTCGGTCGAGACGTGGCTCGACGCGGTGGGGGGCTCGATCCACATGACGTCGCCGCCCAGCTCGGGGTCGCGGACCGCGAGCACGCCGGGGTCCTTCTTCGTCAGCCAGCGGCCGGTGACCTTGAGCTGCGCGCCGAAGGCGTCGGCGGGCACGGCGCCGACGCCGCCGATGGTGATCTGCTGCGTGGTCGAGCGGCGGATCGGTTCCCAGCCGGAGCCGCCCGGGTAGACCGGCGCCGGCGTGGGGGTGGTGGTGGTCAGGTCGCCGTTGAGGGGGAGTCGTTCGTCGGACGGGTCGGTCGTGTCGACGGTGCGGGTGGAGCCGTCGTCGACGCGCTGCGTGGTGGTCGCGACCGACGTGTCGGACGCGCCCTGCAGGACGGGCGGGCGGGTGGAGGGGGCCGCGAGCAGGCTGGCGAGCACCGCGGTGGCGGTGACCGTCGTGACCGCGGTCAAGGGGGCGGAAGGGGGCATGGGGGCCGCTCTCTCGTGATCGGGCGCCGCCGGGTGAGCGGCGCTGCGATCGCGACACTCGCAGGGCCGGCAGGCCTGGCGCGCCCTTCTCTCGATCTCCTGAAGAAGCCTTCCCAAACGGCGCGACATCCGGTATCGACACCCGTTCCCGTCGCCTCGGACCATGCGCGCGGGCCTGCCGCGACGCCCGGCATGGCACCCTGGCCCCGTGCCCGACCTGACCATCACGCCGGAGATCGAGCGGGCGCTGGAGCTCCTGGAGTCGGGCAGCCACCTGTTCCTCACGGGCAAGGCGGGCACCGGCAAGTCGACGCTCGTGCGGCACTTCCTGGAGACGACGGAGCGCCGCGTGGTGGTGGCCGCACCGACCGGCATCGCCGCGCTGAACGTCGACGGCTACACGATCCACCGGCTGTTCGGCTTCCGCCCGACCACGACGCTCGACGACGTCCGCTCCGGCGCCTACCGGCCGGGACGGTTCACGCGCGCCATCCGCGGTCTGCAGACGCTCGTCATCGACGAGGCGTCGATGGTGCGTGCCGACGTGCTCGACATGGTCGAGGCCGCGCTGCGTCGGTTCGGGCCGCGGGAGGGCGAGCCGTTCGGCGGGGTGCAGGTCGTGCTCGTCGGCGACCTGCTGCAGCTGCCGCCGATCGTCGGCGACCGCGAGACCGAGTTCTTCCGCACCCACTACGACACCGAGTACTTCTACTCCGCGCACTGCTTCGACCGCGACGCGTTCCCGACCGTCGCGCTCACGACGGTCTTCCGTCAGCTCGGCGACGACACGCTCACCGGGCTGCTCAACGCGGTGCGCGAGGGGGTGCTGCTGGAGCAGGCGCGCGAGGAGCTGAACAGCCGCGTCGACCGCGACTTCGAGCCGCCGGAGGACGAGCTGTGGCTGACGCTCGCACCGTCGAACTCCATCGTCACGGCCCGCAATCGGGAGCGGCTTGAGCGGCTGCCGGGCGACGTCGTCACGAGCGTCGCGCGGGAGAGCGGCGACCTCGGCGGCTTCGACCCGCCCACCGACACGGTGCTGCGGCTGAAGGTCGGAGCGCAGGTCATGATGCTCACCAACGACCCGAGCGACCGGTGGGTCAACGGCTCGCTCGCGCGCGTGGTGGGCATCGAGGCCGACGACGTCTCGGGCGACGTCGAGCTGGAGGTGGAGCTGGCCGACGGGTCGGTCGTCACGGTCGACGAGTACACGTGGGAGGTGACGCGGCCGGTCGTCGACGGCGGCACGCTGAGCCGCGAGGTGGTGGGCACCTACCGGCAGCTGCCGTGCCGGCTGGCTTGGGCGATCACGATCCACACGAGCCAGGGGCAGACGCTCGACCGGCTCGTCGTCGACCTGACGGGCGGCGTGTTCGCGACCGGCCAGGTGTACGTGGCGCTGAGCCGGGCGACGTCGATGGCGGGGCTGGTGCTGAAGCGGCCGATCGAGCCGCGGCACCTGCGCACCGACCGTCGGGTCACGCGGTTCCTGTCGGGCGAGGTGGCGCGCACGGCGCCGGGCCGTTTCGCGGCGCTGGGGGTCTGCTTCGTCGGCGACGAGGGCACGTTCTCGCGGCCGCGCCCGGTGGAGCTGGCGGTCGCGTTCGACGACGGCACCGCCGTGAGCACGCTCGTCAACCCCGAGCGCGACCTCGCCGATGCGCGTGCTCGCTTCGGCATCTCCGCTGACGACGTGCTCCTCGCGCCCACGCTGCCGGAGGCGTGGGCGGTGCTCGCCCCCCTGCTCGAGGGCGTCACGCTCGTCGGCCCGCGGGTGGACGACGCGCTCGGCAAGGTCGACTTCGAGCTGAAGCGGCTGCAGCACGTGGTGCCGATGGGCTTCGGCGTCGAGCTGCCGTTCGGCGGCATGTCGTCGGCGGAGCGGATGGCGATGTCGTCGGGCCGTGCGGCCGACCAGGCGCGGGCGGCACTGTCGGCGTTCACGCGAATGCGTGACGAGGGGCTGGCCGTGGCTGCTAGCACGCCGTTCGAGCCGGCCGAGGGCCTGCCCGACCCGAGCTACCTGCTCACCCGCGACCCCGACCTTCTGCCCCCGTCGACCGACCGCCTCCCCACCCTCTCCGCGCTCGTGGAGGCCAGCGTGGGGGTGAGTGCGGCGCTGCTCGGCGGCGCCCCTGTCGTGCCTCTGGAGCGCCCACCGCGGGTGGTGGCCGACGCCGTGGTGGCGCGGCTGGCCAACGTCGCGACGAAGGCGTCGCGCCTCTCGCCCCAGCTCGTCGAGCGCCTGCGCACGGTCGAGGACCTGCTCGACGAGCGCTTCGTCGACGACCTCCTCGCGACGATGGAGGCAGCCAACCCGTCCGCGTCCGAGGTGCTGCAGCCCGGCGCGCGCGTATGCTTCACGGGCACGGCGACGTCGCCGTCGGGCCGGACGTACGGGCGCGACGAGATGGAGCGCCTCGCCCGCGACGCCGGCCTCGTCCCCGCCGCCAACGTCACCAAGACGAAGTGCGACCTCCTCGTCGTCGCCGAGGTCGGGACGCAGTCGGGCAAGGCGCGCAAGGCCCGCGATTATGGCAAGCCGGTGATCTCCGCGGACGAGTTCTTCGCGTGGGTCGGCGTGGTCTGACGACCCCGTCGGGACGGTGCGGTCGGATCAGCCTGGCGGGCGCTTGTCCATCCGCGCTTGGATGACGAGCCCGACGAACGCTCCGACCGCCATCGTCGCGACGATCAGCCAGAAGTCGTCGGTCAGGAACATCGCGACCAGACCGGGAACAACGATCGCCGCCACGAGGATCATGGGGGCTCCGAAGAACGTGGCGGCGGCGTCGTGGTTTCGGGGTGTCTTCGTCACAGGAGCTCCTTGATGATTCCCCCGCCGCAGTACACCGCGCCGAACCAGCCGAGGCGGCGGACCATGAACTTGGCTGCCTTGTTGGGTGAGCTGACCAGCTGCAGAAGCGCCTCGGTGCTGAGCGTGAGGCCCAGGCAGGCCTTGAAGAGCTTCTTGAACTTCTTGATCCACTTCTTGTTCCACTTCGGGTCTGCTGCGATCCCGTAGGTGAAGTCTCCCGCCTTGTGCTCCACGACCTGGGTGAGCGTGGTGCCGTTGACCTCGTAGTGGGTGGGGACGGTCCTGCCCTCCGCGTCGTAGGCCCAGGGAGACTCGAAGTGGCCGAGCGGTTGCTTGCCGTTCCCGAACACCCAGACGCTGCCGTCCTGCTCGTCCAGCACGAGGCGTTCGGCGTCGCCGCCGAGCTCGAACGGGTAGCGCTCAGGAGCGTCGGCGGAGTCGATCGCGATGGCTGCGCGCACTCCGTCAGCGGTGGGCTGGACGGCGATGCGGCTGTCGTCGTGCTGTCCGTCGTAGACATGGGTCAGCTCGTCGTCGGCGACGTCCCCGCGGCCCTCCGCTGGCGTGCCGATCGTGACGACCCCGCCGACGCCGGGCGCGACGATCTCTCTGTCGCCCGACGTCGGCACGTCGACCTCAGCGTTCTGCTGCGGGGCAGTCGAGCCCGCCCTCGCCGTGCCGTCGGAGACGGCATGAGTGAACGACTCCGTCGCGTCCTGCGGCGAGGCCGCGCCCGCACTCACCCCAGTGGCGCACACGAGCGCCAAGGCCGTCGCGGTCACGAGGCCACTTGTGAGAACAGATTTCGACCGCTCGATCCTGGCGTCCGGTTGCGTGATCTTCGCGGGTCGGCGTCGAGACCATCCGGGTCGGCCAGCGACGGTCACTGCGACCCACAGCGTGACGGCAGCAGCCGCTGCGACGGTTCCAGCGGTTCCGTGCGACGTCCACACACCGATGCTGACGGCGACGGCGACGACCGTCGCGCGACTCTTGGTGGCGTTCATGCAGCTCTCTCCCTCGACTCTCGTGCTCGCCGATCACGCTGCCGGAGGGACCGCCCGTCGCGCGAGTGCGCGGCCCCGCCTTCTCGATTTCGTGAAGAACTCTTCCGCTCCGTTGGTCCATCAGGTACGGGCGGGGTGAATCGTGTGCTGCCCGGGGCCGGCAACGCGCGCAAGGCTCGCGAGTATGGCAACGTCGGCTGACGCGTGCTTCGCGTGAGTCGGCAGGGTTCGACCGTCAGGAGTCGGCCGCGGGCGCGGCGACCGACCGTCGCTTGAGTCGAGGGCGTCCGTAGTAGGCCCAGACGAGGTAGGCGGCGACCGCAGTGCCGACCGAGAGGGCGCCGTCGGCCGCAGCCTCGGCGCGCGCGACGTAGCGCAGGAGTGGCTGGCACAAGACCGCGACGAAGAGGATGTTCAGGCAGTCATCGACACTCAGGTCGTCGCGTCGGGAGGTCGCACCGTCCGCGAGCGAGCGTCGCGCGTCCCGTCGAGGTCGACCGACGATCACCCACGCGGTCCAGACGGCGACGGCCGCGGCGGTGATGACAGCCCCGAGACCTTCGGCCCGTCCGACGATCGCCCAGACGGTGGCCGCGCTGGCGGCAGCCACCACGACGACCGCGACGTGCGCTCGCGTGACCTCCACGAATCTCCCTCCGGGCACGCGTCGGTCGGTGCTCCTCGGCAAGGGTGCCACTGTCCGCCGACGACGGCGGCGACCCCTGCCGTACCTCTCGAAGTCGTGAACGACGCTTTCCCAACCGCCGGGGATGGTGTAGTAGAGGGATGGAACTCGAGGTGGTGCAGGGCGACATCACGGCCCAGGACGTCGACGCCGTGGTCAACGCGGCAAACCGTGCCATGCGGGGCGGGGGAGGGGTGGACGGTGCGATCCACCGCGCGGGCGGCCCGGAGGTGCTGGAGGACTGCCGCCGCCGGTTCCCGCACGGACTCGAGACGGGCCGGGCCGGCTGGACGACGGCCGGCCGCCTTCCGGCGAGGTGGGTGATCCACGTCGTCGGCCCGAACCACAACCGCGGCGAGCGCGACCGCGGGCTCCTGACGTCCTGCTACGCCAACGCGCTGACCCTGGCCGACGAGCTCGGCGTCAGGTCGATCGCCTTCCCGCTGATCAGCGCGGGCTCCTACGGCTGGCCGTTCGACGACGCCGTTGCGGCGGCCGTCGACACCCTCCGCTCTACCCGCTCGCAGGTCGCGTCGGCCCGCCTCGTCGCCTACGACGCGAAGGCGCACGACGCGATCGCTCAGCACCTGTCGGCCTGACCACCACCTAGGCTGGCCCCGCGCTCCCGTAGCCCAACGGCAGAGGCAGGCGGCTTAAACCCGCCCCAGTGTGGGTTCGACCCCCACCGGGAGCACTCCCAGCTTTACGTCGGTCGGCTCGGCGTCAGGTTGCAGCGGTGATCTCGACTGAAACTCGGTCCACTCGGGCCACCGATGCGCTCACGCCCTCGGCGAGGTTAGGGTCGAACAAGGCGAGGTTAATCCCATCGCTGACCGAACTGCGATAGATCACTCCTTGGTACCCCTGTTTCTTTATGAACTCGCACAAGTATTGGCTGGGGATGTACTCAAAGGGTGCGCTTCGCGGCTGCACCGGTTTCGTCAACTCTTCTCCGAGCCGTTCGAGGAGGGGCAGTCCAGCGAGCAGCGCGGCCATCTGCTCGCGATTCTCGAGTAAGAAGGGGGACGCAGTCTTCCGCGGTTCGCGTAGGTCCAAAGCTCGGATTAGCGGGATTCTGAAGGTGGCTACGCATGCCAGTTCGCCAGTGTGAGGTCGGACTTCTGCCACTGCGGTCCGATCAGTAGATCCCAGATACAAGTATCGGATTCCCGCGGGGTTCGCGCGTCCATGTCCGGCTAGATGAGCCGGAGGGGCACCCATCTCATCGAGACCAAGCGGTTCGGGGCCGGGGATTAGACGGGCGCGGTGCCACAGGTCGGAAATCTGAGCGAACTCTTCGGAAGGCGCGATCAACTGATCAAGCAACTCGCCAAGCCGCTCGAGATCAATGGGTTCGTCAAGAAACCACCGGTTCCGATGCATCATCTCGTCGCGAAGCTCATCCCAGCGTTGAGGCGTCTCATGAAGGGGGGGATCGGCAGGAGCGAACGCCTGTCGAACGATCTCACCGTCGTCGAGGATGTCCGCAAGGAGCTCCTTGGCGTGGGCTTCGTCCATTGCGGCGTGGTCGAACAAGCGCCAGTCCTCGGATAGAAGTATCGCCAGCGACTTGCCCGCTTCGGCGGGACGGTAGCAGTCGAGCACCATCTCAAACCACTGACTCAATGCGGCGGGGGCAATTGTTGTCACATCGGCGGTGCCGCAATAATCACACACCCCACTGCGAGCTAAGCCTGTGCCGTCTGCGACAACCTTCGGGATGATGTGGCGGGTCAATCCACGATCACCGAAGCAATTGGCGCAACATTGCTTGCTACGCATTTGGAAGTCTTGCGTGGTAGTCAGAAAGAGTCTCTAAGTGATGCTTGATCGAGAGTTTCTTGACGTACCCGAGGCCGGGGAAGTGTCCGCGCGAGTATAGGTCGCGAAACTCTGCGATGGCGCTGCTTTCAACAAGATTTGATTGGCCGGAGTCGAGCGCGCCTATCAATTTTTTAAGGGCCTGCGCGAATTTCCCTGCTGGATCGGTTGGGGTATCGTTAGTATCGGAAATAAAGTGGTAGACGAACATCGCATCATCTTGCTCCGGATCGATGAATGTCAGGTGGATGGCCACAGCGTAGGCCGGACCGCCGCCCTCGCTATAGTTGTCGCCCACTGTGAGAAAATCTCCGTAGCCGTCCATCCCTCGATCGATGTAGGTCACGTGAAGATCAGAGAAGGCGTCGATCGGCTGATACGCGGAGTTCTTCATCTGCAAGAAGCCGTCACCAATGAGGATTCGCGGCCTTTCCTGGAAGTGTCGTCGGTAGAGCATGTTCGTGTGCGCATCCAAGAAAATGTTGCGGTTAGGTCCTTCGCTGGTGCCTAGTGCCTCGGCAAGGGATCGTGACTCAGTGAATCCTGAATGGATCAGCGAGGTTCCCGAAAGCTGTGTGTCTCGAATTTTCGCTACGGCTTCAATGATTGATGTCTCGCTCGTGAGCAGGATGCCGGGTCGGATCGCGTCGTTTCCGCGGTAATCTCGCTCAAGGAAGGCGGTGATGTTGTCCCCGCCTTCTCGGTGGTCGCCGTACCGCGGATTTATCACCACAACGGCTTGAGCTCCTGCTTTGACAAGTGCGCTAAGTGCCTTCTCCAGTCCTCCGAGCGACTCGCGGACGGGCTCGATGATCGGGACGAAACCCGACTCTGCTATGAGAGTCGCGGACTCCCTGATTGCGATAAGCTCGAACTGCTTTCCTCGAAAATAGGGGTAGTACATGTATATCTCACTTCCAGGAAAGAGCCGTATTGATCGGGGTGTTCATGGCCTCGACGATGAGACTTCGGCTTCTCGGGGTGGGTTGAATAGATAGGGAAGCTGCTCGAACCGAGGTAGGCAGTGCGGCAACGAACCCGCCGAGTACGGATTGAGAACGTGTTCTCCGTAGAACTTTCACCATCGCGTCATGGACAGCCTCTGAATCTAGCTGGGAGTAGATCCGTCGGAGCTCGGCGCGCAGAAGAGTGTTGGGGAGGGTGGGTGCTTCGCGCCCGACGAAGGCGAGGACCTTTGCAGCTTCGTCGAGGCGAAGCATCTCGAGAATCATTGTCGGATGGGTGCGGCCGGGCGTGTTAAGGGCTTCGCGCTCTGTCCGGAGCCTGAATCGTTCGGAAAGTGTAACGACGCCTACGTCGGCGGGTACGCTCTTAATCACTTCCGACAGTCGGGACTCGCTAGCGACCACGTTCACGGCCGCGAAGACTCGGCGGTAGGCGCTGACTTGATCCCGAAGCCGGACGAGGGAATCGCGTTCTGACTTGATCTCGTACGCTGTCGAGGTGCCATTCAAGACCACGACATCGGCTTTGCGCGGTCCAACCCGCACCTCGTTCAGCAGCGTCGCTGTGTTCAACGAATGGCGTCCCAGGAGTATCTTCTGAGTGATAGCCGATCTGTACACGTAGTCGTCGCGAAACTCTGGACGGCGGAGCAAGCGGAACGCTTCGTCGAAGCAGTCGCCAACGGATGACTCGAGTGACATGGAGGCCGGGATGCGCGTCTGCGACAGTAGGCGTGCGAAGAGTGGTGACCGCGCTTGCTTGCCGAAATCGCGGAACACGGTCGCTGAGAAGAGGCGACTGAGCGCAGACGCTTCGTGCCTGTCGAGCCGCACTCGCTCCACCCTCCCGTGTCCGCTGGTGGTCCTGCCGTCCAGGACGGTTCTTCAAGGTTATCGTGCCGCCCTCGAAGCCAACGCGTTTCAGGCGACGGGTGTCCGTCGTGGCTGGGCGACCGCGCAGTCGAAGCGCTCGGGACTGCGTGAAACGAGAAGCAGATGCGGCTCAGACTGACGACAAGACGACGTCGCGGATGGGGGTCAGCTTCGATGCGCGCTCCGAGAGGACTTCCCGGAAGGAGCGCTGGACTTTCGAGTCCGTGACTGAGTCCGAAGCTTGGATTACCCAGACAGCCGTCTATTAGACCCCAACCCCCTCCGGCCCGTCCGTCGCGAGCTCGTCGTGCTTGACGTTGAGCAGGAGCCAGATGATGGCGGACGCGGTCCAGATCATGAAGGCGCCGACGAGGAACGCGTGGGTCGCGCCCTCGGTGAAGGCGGCCTGTCCGATCAGGGCGTTCAGGCGGTCGGCGGCGTCGGGCGACGGCGCGGCACCGGAGCCGGACGCGGCCTGGAGGGCGCCGCCGATCTCCTCGCCGCGGTTGGTGGAGAAGTGCAGGGCGACGGTGGACAGTGCGGCCAGGCCGATGGCGCCACCCACCTGCTGCATCGTGTTGAGCACGCCCGAGCCGATGCCGGACTCCTCCGAGGGGATGCCGTGCACGGCCACCAGGGTCATGGTCACGAACACCAGGCCCATGCCGAACGCCATCAGGATGATGAACGGCGCGATGGCGGTCCAGTAGTTCACGTCGTCGCTCAGCGACCCGCTGCCACCGGCGATGCGCAGCAGGTGGGCGGGGCTGTCGTCGACGCTGATCCGCGAGAAGCCGAACAGGGCGATGCCGGCCAGGATCGTGCCGGTCCCGGCGATGAACCGCGGGTCCATGCGTGCGATCAGCTTCGACGAGAGGGTCGCGCCCATGACGATGCCGACCGTGAACGGCAGGAACGCGAAGCCGGTGTGCAGCGGGCTGTAGCCGAGCACGTTCTGCACGAACAGCGACAGGAAGAAGAACATCGCGAACATGGCCGCCGGGGTGATCATCATCGAGGCGAACGCGACCGAGCGGGCGCGGCTGGCGAAGATGTTCAGGGGCAGCAGCGGGCTCTTCACCGAGCGCTCGATCACGACGAAGCCGACGAGCAGCACCGCCGAGACGACCAGCGGCACGATGGTCGAGGTGTCGCCCCAGCCGTAGCGCTCGTCGCCGGCGCGGGACAGGCCGAAGACCAGCGCGGCCAGACCGAGGGTGCCGCTCAGGGCGCCGGGGATGTCCAGCGGCAGCCGCTGCGGCTTGCTCTCGGGCAGGAACCGCGGCGCCAGGAACGCCGCCACCAGGCCGATCGGCACGTTGATGAGGAACGTCAGCCGCCAGCCCTCGAGGTTGCCCAGCTCCAGGCCGGTCAGCCAGCCGCCGAGGATCAGGCCGATCGCGGCGCCCACGCCCGACAGTGCGGCGTAGACGCTGAAGGCGCGGTTGCGCAGCGGGCCGGCCGGGAAGGTGGTGGTGATCAGCGCGAGGGCGGCGGGAGCGGCGAGGGCCGCACCGATGCCCTGCAGGCCGCGCGACGCGAGCAGCATCGGCTCGTTCTGGGCGAGGCCACCCAGCGCCGAGGCGACGGCGAACACGACGAGGCCGGTCATGAAGATCCGGCGACGGCCGTAGAGGTCGGCCAGGCGACCGCCGAGGAGCAGCAGGCCGCCGAACGCGAGGGCGTAGCCCGTCACGATCCACTGCAGGTTCGCCTCGCCGATCTTCAGGTCGGTCGCGATGTACGGCAGGGCGATGTTGGCGATCGTCGCGTCGAGCACGACCATCAGCTGCGCGATGCAGATGATGACGAGCGCCCAGCCCAGCCGGCGGTTGGTCTCGGGCGTGAGGTCCTCCGGCTCGGTGAGGTGGCCCTCGGCGTCGGGGGTGGTGTCGGTCATGAGGGGTCCTTGGGGGTCTGGTCGGGGGAGTGGCGCAGGACGGCGGGAAGGATCACCTGGTCGATGACGGCGGCGACCCTCTCGGGGGTGGGCACTTCGCCCAGGACGAACTCGCGGTGCAGCACGATGCCGGCGAGGGCCGGCCCGACGATGTCGAGATCGACGTCGTCGCGGATCTCACCGCGCTCGCGGGCGCGCGCGAACAGCTCCTGGGTCGCCTCGACCTTCGGGCCGAGGATCCGGGTGCGGAAGCCGTCGGCGAACTCGGTGTCGCGCCCGAGGGCCGTGAGCACGGCGCTGAAGATCGCGATCTGACGTTCGTCGGTCAGGCCGCCGCGGCCGCAGTGCGAGGCGAGGAGGTCGCCGCGCAGGCTGCCGGTGTCGGGCACGGCTGCGAGCGGCCCCTTCTGGGCGAGGACGGCCTCGAGGACGAGGCTGGCCTTGGTGTCCCAGCGGCGGTACAGCGTGGCCTTCGACGCGCGAGCGGCGGAGGCGACAGCGTCCATCGTCAGGCGGTCGTAGCCGACGTCGGCCAGGACGTCGAGCGCGGCCTCGAGGATCTCGTGCTCACGCTCACCCTCCACGCGAGGACGGGCGGCTGCTGCTTCGGCCGGGGTCATGGTGCTCCTGGTGCACGGTGAGACAATAATGAAACGGAACGGTTCCGTTCCATCTGATGGTACGGACACGTTTCATCGCGGCGCAACCCCTGAGGCGTCGCGCGTCGTCGCCTCGGCAGACGGCGTCACCGCTGGTCGCGCGTCGGCTTCGTCCGTCGGGTCGCGGTGGCAGTGCGGGGATCGTCGGGCCACGCGTGCTTCGGGTACCGACCACGGAGGTCGGCGCGGACGCCCGGGTAGCCGTTGTCCCAGAAGGAGTCGAGGTCGGCGGTGACCGCGGCCGGGCGACGGGCGGGGGAGAGCAGGTGCAGCAGCACGGGGACCCTGCCGTCGGCCAGGGTCGGCGTCGCGGTCCAGCCGAAGACCTCCTGCAGCCGGACGGCCAGCACGGGCTGCTCCTGGGTGTAGTCGATCCGCACGCTCGACCCGCTGGGGACCTCCACCCGCTCGGGTGCCAGCTCGTCGAGCCGGCTCGCGTCGGGCCAGGGAAGGAGGGCGCGGAGGGCCGAGGTGACGTCGATGCGGCGGAGGTCCTGGGCGGAGCGGACGCGCGCCAGCTGCGGCCCGAGCCACGACTCGAGGGTCTCGGTCAGGGCGTCGTCGCCGACGTCGGGCCACGGGTCGCCGACGGCTCGGTGGAGGAAGTCGAGACGGGCGCGGAGGGCCATGGCCGAGTCCGACCAGGTGAGCAGGTCGATGCCCTCGACCTCCAACGCCTCCCGGATGGCTGCGGTCACCGCGTCGGCCGGCGGGTCCGTGATCGGGACCGACGAGAGCTCGATCGCGCCGAGCAGCGTGCGGCGGCGCGCCCGCACCCGACCGTCGACCCAGGTGACCTCGTCGACCTCGGTCCACGACGAGCCCGCGGCCTCCAGCGCGAGGTCCTCGGTGAGGGGCGCGGCCGAGCGGATGCGGGCCTCGCGCTGCCCGGACCGTCGGTCGGCGTCGGCGACGGCGAGCCACTCCAAACCGGCCAGCGGGCTGGGGTCGCGGTGGTCGAAGGCGGCACCGGTGCCACCCGTCATCAGGTACGCCGAGCCGCCCGGCCGCTTGCGGGCGATGCGGTCCGGGTGGGCCAAGGCGACGACCAGGCCGACGGCGACGTCGTCGGTCAGTGATCGTGCGCCGGCCGCGTCGTCCGCGTGCTTTCTTGCGATGGCCTCGAGCCGCTTCACCTGGTCGCGCCACGGCCCCGACCGGTGGCCCGACCGCAGCGAGCGGAGCGCGGCGACGAGGTCGCCGCCGGGTGCGCGGACGTCCTCGCCCAGCATCGCCACCACCTCGGCCGCGCGCCGGGCCCCGACGAGCGCCGACCCGTCGATGAGCGCTCGGGCCAGGCGCGGGTCGACGGGCACGCCCGCCATCACGCGGCCGCGGGCGGTCGCCCGTCCGTCGTCGGTGGTCGCGCCGAGCTCGAGCAGCGTCTGCCGTGCCGTGGCCAGGGCGTGCTCGGGCGGCTGGTCGAGCAGGGCCAGGTCGCGCACGTCGTCGTTGCCCCAGCAGGCCACCTCCAGCGCGAACGCGGTGAGGTCGGCGGTGGCGATCTCGGGCTCCGGGTGGTCGGCCAGGTGAGCGTGCTCCTCCTGCGACCAGCAGCGCAGCACGGCACCCGGTCCGAGACGTCCGGCGCGGCCCGCCCGCTGCTCCGCTGCCGCCTTGCTCACCGCGACCGTCACGAGCGACGACAGCCCGCGGCGGTGGTCGGTGCGCGGCTCCCGCGAGAAGCCGGCGTCGACGACGACCCGCACGCCCGGCACGGTCAGCGACGACTCCGCGACCGCAGTCGATACGACGACCCTGCGACGTGGGCCCTCGCTGAGCGCACGGTCCTGCTCCGCCCCCGGCAGGCGTCCGTGCAGGGGGCGCACGTCGGCGTCGACGTCGTGCAGGCGTCGCATCGTCGCGTCGACCTCCGCGACGCCCGGCACGAAGACGAGCACGTCGCCCTCGTGCTCGGCGAGCGCGCGGCGGACGGTCGCGGCGACGTGGTCGTGGAACGCCGGGGTGATGCCGCGGTCGTCGGTCCGACGAACGCCGGGAGGCGCCGGGCACCAGACGGACTGCACGGGGTGCAGGGCGCCCGGGACGTCGACCACCGGAGCCGGGGCTTCCTCGACAGAGGCGAGCAGCGCCGCGGTCCGCTCGGCCTCGACGGTGGCCGACATCGCGACGAGGACGAGGTCGTCGCGCAGGTTCGCGCGCACGTCGACGAGCAGCGCGAGGGTCAGGTCGGCGTCGAGGTGCCGCTCGTGCACCTCGTCGAGCACGACCGCGCCGACGCCGGCCAGCTCGGGGTCGTGCTGGATGCGCCGCAGCAGGAGCCCGGTGGTGACGACCTCGACCCGCGTGCGCCGACTCGACTTCCGGTCACCGCGGACGGCGTACCCGACGGTCTCGCCGACCGGCTCCCCGAGCAGGTGCGCCAGCCGTCGCGCGGCGGCGCGAGCGGCGATCCGGCTCGGCTGCGTGACGACCACGCGACCCTCGACGGCCACCGCGACCGCAGGCGGGACGAGCGTCGTCTTGCCGGTCCCGGGAGGAGCCTGGACCACCGCGACGCCCCGACCTCGCACCGCCTCGCCCAGCGCAGCCAGCCCCGCGACGACCGGCAGGTCGGGCGGCGCGGCGAGGAGGCTGCGGAGCGGGTCGGGCACAGTCGCAGTCTGCCTGAGCTCCTGCGTCCGACCGCGGCCGATCGGGGTCAGGCTTACTCCGTCAGGATCTCCAGTGCCGTCTCGGCGTCGATGCGGTGCCGGCCGGTGACGACGGTCCACGCAGCGCTGCTGGCGTCGAGGTGGGCGCGAAGCCTCAAGAGCCGAGACCGGTCTGAGCCGGCGAACGTGTCGCGTTCAGCGAACGGATCGTCGAGGCACGCGAGCAGTGATACTGCGTCGCGTAGGTGGCGCTCCGGGTCGCGAGAGTCGGCTGTGTAGGCAGCGGCCTTCAAGATGAGAGCGCCGAAGACGCTCGGCACCGAGACGGTCGTGATGGTGCCGGGTGCGATCTCCATCCGCGCGTTCACGGTTCGGCGCAGCGCCTGCGTGCCGCCTTCGATGCGGATCATCTCGCGGCCCGCGAGACGTTCGGTGACACGGGGAGCGTGGTGGTCGGAGAGCAGGACGTCGACGATCTCCTCGCTGTCCTCGTCCTGACGGCTGGAGACCAGGTCGATCGCGGTGGTGTCTCTGACGAAGCGATGAGCGGTGTTGTCCCGGGGGTCGACGGCTGGGCGCAGCTCGTACCCGAGGGAGCGGAGCGCCGCTGCAGTCTCGGAGGCCACCCCGCGGGTGGTCTCGACGTGCAGCACGATGTCGACGTCGTTGGTGGGTCTGACGACGCCCAGGCCGTGATGGATGCAGTGCAGCTGCGTCATGAGTCCGCCGATCAACGTCCACCGGTCCGACGGCAGCACCGAGGCGATCTCGGTGACGTTCGGCCACGGATGCGGCCAGCCACCCGTGATGGCGGCGACGTCGATGGAGGCGCGCTGGACGCCTCCGTCCTCACTGTCGGGCATTCTCGCGGAAGAGCTCGAGTCGCTGGGTCAGGTGCTGTTCGCCGACGCCGCGTTCGCGCGGGTCGAGGGAGGTGGCGGCATCGGCTGCGGCGAGCGTCCTGTTGAACCGAGCGAGATACGCGACGAAGTCGACGTCCATCGAGGTGCAGCGCAGCGTGATGGATCCTGCAGGGTCCCGCCGAAGCCTGAAACGCTGGACCACGCTCGTGAGCTCGTCGGTTCCCAGGTATCCGTCCACGACGTCGTCGCTCTCGACGAGCCCGAGCCGTCGTCGTCCCGGGACGACGATCTGCTCGCGCACGCGGTCCGAGACGGAGCGATGACCGGACCACGTGGTGACGGCGGCTCGGTCGCGCAACCTGATCGCCAGCTCGCTCGGGTCGGCGATGCCGATCAGAGTGGCGCGCAGCCTGTACCTCTGCGTGTCGCCGAGACCGAGCGGTGCTGCTCCGGAGAGGAGGGCGATGGCGCCCCAGGCGGTGTGTTCTGCCCAGGTTCGCGTGCGGCCGCTGCCTCGCTCGGCTTTGTAGCGTTCCACCGACGTGCGGTCGAAGATGCCGCGGGCGACACGGGTGATCTCGCCCCTCTCGGCGATGAGCCGGACCTGACGCGCCTCGACCCCGAGCAGCTCGGACACTTCCTGGACCGTCAGGAGGTCGTCGCGGGTACGCATGACAGAATAATGCCGTTTCCGGTGGTAATCTGTAAAGGGCCAAGTTGTGCGGAACGAGCCGCGTGGCGAGTGGCTGATGCCTTGGGGTCAAGGTCCCGGCGACAACCCGGAGCGCGCTGACCTCTTCGACGAGCCGCAGCGCACGATCCTCGCTTCCTTGGACGGCCCAGGTCGCTGAACCTGCACCACTGATCCGTGCACGTTGCGTGTGAATCACTCTCTTTCGGCCCGCAAGCGAGCAACGATTGATCTTCTGAAGAAGCATCCGTCCTCGATCGTGGCGCGCGCCGGCGACGCGCCCCCACCCTGGACCTCCGGGCGATCCCCGGACGCCGTCGCGGTACGCCACGTGGTCGTGGACGCGGGCCCAGAAGGCTCGCGGCGACCCGCTGGGCGACCGCCCGTCCTCCGACCGAGCGAGGCCCCGATGACCGAGCTGCTCCCTGCCCCCACTTCCGCCGACACCTCTGCGACCCTGCGCGAGGTGGCCGAGCGCGTCCGCTGGATCGCCACGGCGATCGTCGACGTCGCCAACCACGGCCGGCCGAACACGTCGGGCGTGAAGGTCGGCGGGCACCAGGCGTCGAGCGCGTCGATGGTCGACATCATGACCGCCCTGTGGTTCTCCGAGCTGAAGCGGGACGACCGGGTGTCGGTCAAGCCGCACGCCTCGCCGGTGTTGCACGCCGTCAACTACCTCCTCGGCGACCTCGACGCCTCCTACCTCGGGCGGCTGCGCGAGAAGGGCGGCCTGCAGAGCTACCCCAGCCGGCTCAAGGACCCCGACACCGTCGACTTCTCCACCGGCTCCGTCGGTATCGGCGCGACCGCAGCGATCTGGGCGGCGCTCGCGCACCGCTACCTCGACTCGCGCGTCCCCGACGTCGCCCCCGCGGGACGATTCATCAGCCTCGTCGGCGACGCGGAGCTCGACGAGGGTGCCGTGTGGGAGGCCGTCGCCGACCCTGCCGTCGCCGGGCTCGGCGAGGTGCTGTGGGTGGTCGACGTCAACCGCCAGTCGCTCGACCGTGTCGTGCCCGACGTTCAGGTCCACCGCCTCGAGGGGATGTTCGAGGCCGCGGGCTGGCAGGTGCTCACCCTGGCGTGGGGGCGGACGATCACGTCCCTCTTCGAGCGTCCCGGAGGCGCCGACCTGCGCCGCCGGCTCGAGTCGATGCCCAACGAGGAGTACCAGCGGATGCTGCGCGCCGACCCGGCCGAGCTGCCCGACCGCATCCTCGGCGACGACGCCAGCGCGGAGCTGACGGCGCTCGTCGGGTCGCTGTCCGTCGCGACCCTCGCCGAGGCCGTGCGCGACCTGGGCGGGCACGACCTCGACCTCCTCGTCGACACGTTCCGCCACGTCGACGCGCACCGACCGACGGTCGTCCTCGCCTACACGATCAAGGGCCGCGGGCTGCCGATCGAGGGCCACCCGGCCAACCACTCCGCTCTGCTCACCGAGGAGCAGATGGACGCCTACGCTGCGGAGGTCGGTGCCGACCGCGCCGACCCGTGGCGGGCGTTCGAGCCCGGCTCCGCCGCCGACCAGCTCTGCCGCCGACGGGGTGAGGCGCTGCGCCGCGAGCCCGTCGCCACACCCGCCGTCGACGCGCTGCCCGTGGCCCTGGGCCGGTCGCACCGCGCCCCGGTGTCGACGCAGGCCGCACTCGGCCGGTTCCTCGTCGACCTCACGCGCGAGGCGCCCCAAGTCGCGGGGAAGGTCGTCACCTGCAGCCCCGACGTCGCCTCGTCCACCAACCTCGGCGGCTGGATCAACAAGACCGGCGTCTGGTCGGCGCAGGACCGGCGCGACTGGTTCGCCGACGACGCGCAGCGCACGCTGCGCTGGGCCGAGGGCACCGGAGGTCAGCACATCGAGCTCGGCATCGCCGAGGTCAACCTGGTGGGCCTGCTCGGCGAGCTCGGGACCACCTGGAGCCGGTGGGGTGAGCGGCTCATCCCGCTCGCGACGCTCTACGACCCCTTCGTCGCCCGGGCGCTCGAGCCGTGGTCGTACGGCATGTACGCCGGCGGCCAGTCGATCCTGGTCGGCACTCCCTCGGGTGTCACGCTCGCGCCCGAGGGTGGCGCGCCCCAGTCGATCACCACCCCGTCCATCGGGCTCGAGCAGCCCGGCTGCGTGGCGTGGGAGCCCGCGTTCGCGCAGGACCTCGAGTGGTGCCTCCTCGCGGCGATGGGACAGGTCGGCAGGCCCGGCGGCTCGTCCGCGTACTTCCGGCTGTCCACCCGCCCGCTCGACCAAGCGGCTGCTCGCCTCCCCGACGACCCCGACCTGCTCGAGCGACGTCGACGGCACACGGTCGCGGGCGGCTACCGGCTGGGCGACCCGGCGGGAGGCGACGACGTCACCCTCGTCGGCGTGGGCGCGATCATGCCGGAGGTGCTGGCCGCCGCCGACCGGCTCGCGTCCGTCGGTGTCCGGGCCGGCGTCGTGTGCCTGACCAGCCCCGACCTCGTCTACCGCTCCTTCGACGCGCGGGGTCGCGTCGGCGCTCACCACGCGAGCGACATCGCCGAGGTGCTGTTCCCGGCCGCCCACCCTGCCCCGCTCGTCACCGTGATGGACGGCCACCCGCACACGCTGTCGTTCCTGGCGGGCCTGCGCGGCGACCGGCTGGTCGGGCTGGGCGTGCGCGAGTTCGGGCAGTCGAGCGACGTCGACGAGGCCTACCGCCTGCACGGCATCGACACCGCCTCCATCGTCGACGCCGCGCTGACCCTCGCCGGACGCTGACGGTCCGCCGGCACCCGTGGCCGGACGAGGGCCTGCCCTACCCTGGGTGCTCCGACAGGGAGGTGCGTGATGCCGGAGTCCGGCGACGGGTCGAGGTCCACCGCACGGGCGGCACGTCTCGACGACGTCGACCGCCGGCTGCTCGACCTGCTGCGCCGCGACGCGAGGGCTCCCGTCAGCGAGCTGGCGCGCGCCGTCAACCTGTCGCCCGGGCCGGTCAGCCGCCGGATCGACCGCCTCGAGCGGATCGGCGTGATCCGGGGCTACGTGACCGTCATCGACGACCGGGCCGCCGGCGACCTCGACGCGTTCACCGAGATCCGGCTCACCGGCGACACCGAGACGGGCGAGCTCGAGCAGCTGCTGCGCGGGATCGAGGAGGTGCAGAACGTCTTCACGATCGCGGGTGACCCCGACGTGCTGGTGCGGCTGCGCGTGCACGACGTCGACCACCTGCAGCGGGTGGTCAACCGCATCCGCCGCACCGGACGCACGACGCACACGAAGACGCTCATCGTCATGCGCGACTGGGCGCGCGGCGAGGACCTCGACGACTGACCGGGGGAGACGTCAGGCCGGCGGCTCGGGCAGGGCGTCGAGGCTGGTCAGCAGCACGTCGACCGCCCACGTGGTGAGCGTGGCGACGTCGAGGGTGTCGTCGGCCGCCACCTCCTCGGCGCACGTGTCGAGGACGGCCACCCAGCTGCTCATCGCCACCCGGTGCAGCGGCGTGAGCGGCTGCGGCAGGCCGACGATCCCGGCCACGGTGGCCGCGCCCTCCAGGCGCGCCTCGCGCAGCAGCTGCCGCACCTCCGGCTGCGCCGCGGCGGCGCCGTGCAGGAGCGCGAGGTACCCCTCGCGGAACGTGGCGAGGAACTCCAGGTGGCGCCCGACGAAGCCCTCGAGCCGCTCCCTGACGGTGGTCTCGTCGGGGCGAGGCGCCTGGTGCGCGCTCACCTCGGCGAGCACCTGCCTCAGCGCCTCGGCCGCGATCCCGCGTTTCCCGCCGAAGTAGTACGACACGAGCCCGTGCGCCACGCCTGCGCGCGCGGCGACGTCGCCGACGCCCACGTCGTCGTAGCCACGCTCGACGAACAGGGCGATGGCGGCGTCGAGAAGTGCCTGCCGTCGGTCCACGCGGGGTGGTCTCGGCGTCCGTCCGTGGTCCTGCGTCGTCACGGCATCACCCTAGGTCACACGGCGCGTTCTTGACGACTGGTCAAGTTCTTGACTGACGATCAAACTCCGGCGTACGGTCGACGGCAGACCCGCCGACGAAGGAGCACCTGTGGCGATCAACCTGCTGCGATACCGGACCGCCGCGTCCGCCGACCCGGCCTGGGGCGTGCTCGGTGTCGACGGGTTCGTCGCTCCGCTCGAGGGCACCTACGCCACCACCGGCGACCTCGTCGAGCACGGCGAGGACGACTGGCGGGCCCGCGTCGGCGAGTCCGGCTCGGTCGCGCTCGACGACGTCGAGGTGCTCTCGCCGGTCACCACGCCGTGCCGCGTGATGTGCCAGGGCGTGAACTACCGCGAGCACGCGATCGAGTCGGGGATGGACCCCGACGCCCTCGACTTCAACCTGTTCTTCGACAAGACCGACGCGTCGGTCACCGGACCGTTCGACGACGTCGTGCGACCGGCCCACGTGCGCCTGCTCGACTACGAGATCGAGCTGGCCCTGGTGCTGCGCAGCCGTGTGCGCGGTCCGGTCACCGTCACGCGCGAGGACCTCGCCGACCACGTCTTCGCCGTCACCGTGGCCAACGACCTCTCCGCCCGCGACGTGCAGCTGCCGCAGGGCCAGTTCCTCAAGGGCAAGAGCTACCGGGGCTTCTGCCCGGTGGGGCCCTTCCTCACCGTCCTGGAGCGGGACGAGATGGGTCTCGTCGAGGAGCTCGACCTGACGCTCGCGGTCAACGGCCAGGTGCGCCAGCACGACAACACCCGCCACCTGCTCCACAAGCCGGCCGAGACCCTCACCGAGCTGAGCACCTTCTGCGACCTCGATCCCGGCGACCTCCTGCTCACCGGCACGCCGTCCGGGATCACCGCCGGGTCGCCGCCAGCGGTCGTGCGTCGTCTGGCCACCGCGATCCTCGGCGAGCGTCGGCTCTGGCAGGCGTTCGTGCGGACCAACCTGAAGAAGCCGTACCTGGCGCCGGGTGACGTCGTCACGGCGTCCATCAGCCACCCGCGGGGCGCCGCCGACCTCGGCACCCAGCGCACCACCATCGTCGCCCCGCGCGACGTCTGACGCCCCCGAGAGGACGACCATGGCACAGCAGGACGAGCGCACCGCCGAGCGCACCCCCGGTCCCTGGGACGAGGCACCCGACTTCCTCGCCCACTGGGTGGTCAAGACGGCGCGGCGTCGCGAGATGACCGAGTGGTACGCCACTGTCTTCGGCGCGCGCGTCGTGCACGAGGACTCCGAGCTCACGTTCCTGAGCTGGGACCACGAGCACCACCGGCTGGCGCTGATCGGCGTGCCCGGCTTCGTGCGGTTCCTGTTCCCGTTCGCGCGGTACCGCCGCAAGATCTACGGCGTCGACCACCTCGCCGTGCAGTTCCTCTCCATCGAGAAGCTGCTCGACACCTACGAGCGGCTGAAGGGTCGCGGGATCGACCCGGTCTGGGCCATCAACCACGGACCGACCACGTCGCTGTACTACGAGGACCCCGACGGCATCCGTCTGGAGTTCCAGGTCGACAACTTCCCGACCATCGAGGAGACGACGGCCTTCTTCGGCACCGAGGCGTTCGAGAAGAACCCGATCGGCACGATGTTCGACCCCGACTACCTGCTCGCCCGGCTGCGCCGGGGCGACGACCCTGCCGACCTCCTGGTGCCGGGAGCAGGCACCCCGCCCGGGCAGAAGCCGCGGACCAACAAGAAGACGATCACGTGGAAGACGCTCTGACGGTGCCCGGCCCGCCCGTGACGATCGTCGGTGCGGGCGCGGCCGGCTCGACCCTCGCTCTCCTGCTGGCCAGCCGCGGCATCGCCACCACCGTCCTCGAGCGACGACGTCAGCCCCTGACGCATCCCGCGGCCCACGTCGTGAACGCGACGTCGCTGGAGATCTGGGAGAAGGCCGACCCGCTGCTCGCGTCGACGGTGGCCACCCTGAGCCCGCCGTTGTCGGAGCTGGGCACGATCCGGTGGGCGTCGGACCTGCACGACCCGATCGCCGACCTGAACTTCCTCGAGGAGGCCGACGAGGTGGCCGCGGTGCGGACGTACAGCCCGTACCTGCGTTCCCACGTGGGCCAGCACCAGCTGATGCGCGAGCTGTGGGCCGCGCTCGACCGTGCACCGCTCGTGACGTTCGTGCGTGGTGTCGAGGTCGACGACCTGACCGTCCTCCCGGGCGGCACGCAGCGCGTCAGCCTGACGTCCGAGCTCGGTCGTGAGGACGTCGACAGCGCGTTCGTCGTGGCGGCCGACGGCGCCAACAGCCGACTCCGCGACGTCGCCCGCCTGCGGCTCGAGGGCCCCGTGCTCGCGCGCATGGGCAGCGCGTTCTTCCGCGCCCCAGGTCTCTACCCGGCCGGCGCGACGCGACCGCTGCTCACCTGGATCTACCGGCCCGACTTCGCCGGCGTGATGATCGCCCACGCCGACGACTGCTACGTCCTCATGACGGTCTACCTGCACCCGGGGCAGGAGGTCGCGCAGTCGAGCCGGACCTACTGGGAGCGGATGGTGCCCACCGTCCTCGGCCGCGACCACGACGTGGAGATCCGCTCGACCGGCACGTGGGAGATGACCTCGCAGGTCGCCACGTCGTTCCGCCGTGGACGCCTGCTCCTCGTCGGCGACGCAGCCCACCGCTTCCCGCACACGGGTGGCTTCGGGCTCAACAGCGGCGTGCAGGACGCCGACAACCTGGCGTGGAAGCTCGAGGCCGTGCTGAGTGGCGAGGCGCGCACGTCGCTGCTCGACACGTACGAGCAGGAGCGGCGCCCGGTCGTGCAGCGCTTCGCGGAGTACAGCGTCGCGAACCACCTGCGGCTCGACGAGGTCACGAAGGTCGTGGGGGTCACCAACCGGTCGCTGCTGCAGGCCACACGCGCCGTCAGCAGCCCGCCGCTCTCGTGGCTACCGGCCCGCGTCATGGCGCCTCTCGCCGAGCGCGCCACCCGCCTGCAGCTCGGACGCACGGCCGTCCTCCGGGGCACCACGGCGGCCGGCGAGCGAGCACGTCAGCACGTCGTCGACGCGGTGCCGGGCCAGATCGAGCACTTCGTGGCCACCGGCCTGGAGTTCGGCTACGCCTACGCTGGCCGGCTGGTGGACCGCGAGCCCGGAGCCCAGCCCGTGGTCGACGAGGGTGTCCTGCGGCACCGACCCACCACCTGGCCCGGCTGCAGGCTGCCGCACCTGCCGCTCGACGACGGACGCTCCGTCCACGCGCTCGTCGAGGACCGCGGCCTCACCCTGCTGACGTTCGACCCCGACGGGTGGGAGTCGTGGGTCGAGGCGTCGGCGGAGCGGCTGCCCCTCCCGGTGGCCGTGCGGGAGGTGCGACCGGCCGTCCCGCGCCCCGACGCGGTCCGGCTCCTCGAGGTGGGGGAGCGCGGTGCGGTGGTGGTGCGTCCCGACGGGCACGTCGTCTGGCGCTCGGGCGAGCCGCCGCTGCAGTCGGGCGTGAGGCTGGCGCTGTTCCTGCACCGGTCGTGGGGACCCCTCTGGGCGGGGGCCGGGGTGCACGCCGGGTCGGCCCGCTGACCTCGGGGGACGCGAGGGCGGTGCGCGACGAGACCCGTCGTTCCGCCAGAATCCCCCCATGCCCCTGAACTGGACCCTGCACCACGACGGCAAGACGATCCCCGACGGCGAGATCGTCCGGCCGGGCGAGCGGCTGACGTGGCCGCGGACCATCGGGCTCGGTGCGCAGCACGTGGTGGCGATGTTCGGCGCGACGTTCCTGGTGCCGACGATCACCGGGTTCCCGGTCACGGCCACGCTGTTCTTCTCCGGCCTCGGGACGATCCTGTTCCTCGTCCTCACGCAGAATCGGCTGCCCAGCTACCTCGGGTCGTCGTTCGCGTTCCTCGCACCCATCGGCGCGGTCGCCGCATCGGGTGCGTCGATCGAGGTGGCCATGTTCGGCATCCTCGTCACGGGCGTGCTCCTCGCCGTGGTGGGGGCGATCGTCGTCCGGACCGGCATCGGCTGGATCAACGCCCTCATGCCGCCCGTCGTGGCAGGCTCGATCGTGGCGCTCATCGGCTTCAACCTCGCGCCCACGGCGATCAAGAACGCCCAGGCCGGGCCGTGGATGGCGGTCGTCACCCTCGTCGTCCTCGTGCTCACCGTCGTCGTGTTCAAGGGGCTCGTCGGACGGCTGTCGATCATCGTCGGCGTGCTCGCCGGCTACGTCTACGCGGCCCTCACGGGCGCGCTCGACTTCAAGCCCGTCGGCCGGGCCGACCTGTTCGGGCTGCCCGACTTCAGCACGCCCGAGGTCAGCTGGGTCTTCATCCCCGCGTTCCTGCCCGTGGTGCTCGTGCTCATCGCCGAGAACGTCGGCCACGTGCGCAGCGTCGCGCAGCTCACCGGCGACGACACGATCAACGAGCGCACAGGCCGCGCGCTGCTGGCCGACGGCATCGCGACCACCATCGCCGGCGCCGGCGGCGGGTCGGGCACGACGACGTACGGCGAGAACATCGGCGTCATGGCCGCCACGCGCGTCTACTCGACCGCGGCCTACTGGGTGGCCGGCGCCATCGCGATCCTGCTGTCGTTCTCGCCGAAGATCGGGGCGCTGATCAACACCATCCCGACGGGCGTGCTCGGCGGTGTCACCATCGCGCTCTACGGGCTCATCGGCATCGTCGGCATCAAGATCTGGATCGACAACCACGTCGACTTCTCGGTCCCGGTCAACCAGCTCACCGCCGGCGTCGCCCTCGTCATCGGCATCGGCAACCCCGAGCTCAAGGTCGGCGACATGGTGTTCAACGGCATCGCCCTCGGCACCATCGCCGCGCTCGTCGTGTTCCACGTGATGACCTTCGTCGAGAAGCAGCGTCGTCGGGCCTGACGCCTGGTTCGCAGTCGCGTCGCAGCGGTCTCGCAGCCACCGGGACGAACCTCTGGTGGGTGGACGGACGGACCGGCCACGCGAAGGAGGACCGATGTCCACGTCCCGACAGAAGCTGCTCACGACCCTCGCGGCGGTCGTCGCGCCGCTGGCCCTGGTGGCCGGCCCGGCCGCGTCGTCGCAGGCCGCCGAGCCTGACGCCGCCGGCGGCCGGTGGGTCACGGTGAAGCCCGGCTACGACCCGAGCCAGATCGGCCCCGGAGACAACCGCGTCACCCGTGGGGGGATCGACGGACTCGGGAGCAACAGGTCGACCTACTGCGCGGGCAAGACACAGCCCGGCACGATCCGACTCAAGAACTACCTGCAGCACTACTTCCCGACGACCCGCGCCAGCGGCCTCTACAACTGCCGCAAGATCGCCAACAGCAACGAGTGGAGCCTCCACGCCGAAGGTCGCGCGGTCGACCACTTCCTCAACGTGAACAACGCGGCGCAGAAGAAGGCCGGCGACGCGATCCTCTACGCGTTCACCAAGAAGGACAAGAACGCGGTGCCCGCCGGCCTGGCGCAACGGTGGGGCGTGCAGGAGATCATCTGGAACTGCAAGATCTGGACGGCGGCCCGCGCCGACGAGGGTGTGCGCGCCTACGGACCGTGCAGCACCAGCTCGAGCCCCACGATCCGCCACGAGGACCACGTGCACATCGCGCAGCACCGCGTGGGTGCGGCCGAGGGCACGACCGCGTACACCGGCTACCAGGTGTGGCTGCCCGACGCCGTGTAGGACGGGCCTGGCCGGAGGAACGTCGACGTCGTGCTCCGGAAGTCTCAGCGGTGGCTGGCGCGCGTCATCGAGCCCGCGTGACGCGCGCCGGCCACCGCCACGACGCGCCCCGCGACCTCTCTATCGCCGGACCGGCGGAGCGTGGCTGAGCTGCCGCCCGGCGGGCCGCCGTCAGTCCTGCGCGAGCCGCATGGCGGCGTGGGTCTCGTCGAGCAGGAGGGGTGCCGTGGCTCCCCAGCCGTGGTCGTGCACGGCCTCCCCGACGGCCTCCGGCGACACCGTGGCCACCGGGAAGCAGGCCCACACGAGCGGGACGGTCGAGAGCCGCGGGAGCGCGTCGTCGAGCTGGTCGGCCAGGACGTCGAGGTCGTCGGCGAGCAGCACGGTCGCGTCGAGGTCGTTGGCGTCGTGGTCGAAGACCTCCACGCCCTCGGGCAGCGGGCGCAGCAGCGACGTCACCGCCGACGTCCCGCCCACGGCCCACACGCGGAAGCCCTCGCCGATGCCGAGCAGGTCGGCGGTCGTCTCGCTCATCGCGCCAGTCTAGGGTCGCTCAGCGCGTCGGCCGGGCCGCGAGGTCGTGGATCACGCGCCCCTTCGCCAGGCCCTTCTGCTCGAACTTCGTGAGCACCCGCCCGTCGAACCGCTCGACCGGACCGCCCTCGACGTGCGGGCTGTCGGCGACGACCTCGGCCATCTGCTCGCCGTAGTCGGCCCAGTCGGTCGCGAGGCGCCACGTGCCGCCCGGCTCCAGCACGCGCGCGACGAGCTCGGTGAAGGGGACGGTCACGAGGCGCCGCTTGTGGTGCCGCTTCTTGTGCCACGGGTCGGGGAACCAGGTCCAGAGCTCGTGCACCGACTCCGGCTCCAGCGCGGTCGCCAGCGTCTCGGTCGCGTTCGCGACGGCCAGGCGCACGTTCGTCACCCCGGTCGCGCGCGCCTGCACGAGGGTCTGCGCGACACCCGGCACCCACACCTCCAGCGCCAGGAAGTTCCAGTCCGGGTGGCGTTCCGCGGCTGCCACGACGTTCTCGCCGCGTCCGCTGCCGATCTCGACGACGAGCGGGGCGTCGCGCCCGAACGTCGACGTCGGGTCGACCCGCCAGTCGGGGTCGACCGACGTGCTCGGACCGGCACGGGGCACGTCGAGCACGTAGGCCTCGGCCAGCTCGTCCCACGCCGACTGCTGCTTCTCCGTCAGACGCCCTCCGCGCCGCGTGAACGACACCGGCTCGCGGCGGTACCGGGGCGGCTCGTCGGGGGAGGAGGTGGCGGGATCTTGCGGCAGGTCGGCAGCGTCGGGCATGGCTCGAACCCTAGGACGTCCGCGACGATCGTCGGCATGAGCACCACCGACGCCGCGCGCGACCCCGCCATCGTCCCCGACGACAAGGACTGGACGTGGGTGCTGCGCGAACCCTGCCCCGAGTGCGGGCTCGTGACGGGCGAGGTCGAGGCAGCCGCCGTCGGCACGCTCGTGCGGGACTCCCTGCCCCGCTGGCGGCGGGTGCTGGGCCGGCCCGACGTCGCTCGGCGTCGTCGCCCGGACGTCTGGTCCGACCTCGAGTACGCGTGCCACGTGCGCGACGTCTTCTCGGTCATGCACGACCGGCTCCGCCTCATGCTCCTCGAGGACGACGCACGCTTCGCGAACTGGGACCAGGACGCGACGGCCGTCGAGGACGACTACGCCGGCCAGAGCCCTGCGGTCGTGGCGCCCGCGCTCACGGCGGCGGGCGAGCGGCTCGCGGCAGCGGTCGACACCGTGCCGGCGGACGCCTGGGGCCGCACCGGGAAGCGGAGCAACGGCTCGACCTTCACCGTGGAGACCCTCTTGCAGTACCTCTGGCACGACGTCGCGCACCACCTCGTCGACGTCGACGCGTGACCCCCGCGCTTCCTTTGGTTTCAGGAAGAAACCAGTCCGGATCGGGATAGATTCGCGCATCTCCCTCGTTATGTAGGGTGAGGTCACATCGACCTCCTCAGAAGTGCTGAGTACTGATTCCCTGGAGGGAACCATGCAGAGCAACAACCCCGTCTTCAACCGAGCCGAGGGGTTCAACGGCCGTGGTGCGGCCACGACCCGCTCGGCAGATCCGTCGCAGTGGAAGATCGACCTCGACGGCTCGGCCTCGCAGCCCAGCCCGACCCACACCACCGGGCGTGGCAATGGTCTGATGACCATCGAGTCGTCGGTCGAGAAGACCGCGATCTCCCTCGCTGTCGTGGTCGCTGTCGCGGCTGTCACCTGGTTCATGACCCCGGATCTCTCGGTGGACTCCACCGGATTCGCCACGATCGGCATGCTGGCGACGGTCGGCGCTCTCGCGGGCTTCGCGCTGTCGATGGTCAACTCGTTCAAGAAGGTCGTCAGCCCCGCCCTGGTCCTGGCCTTCGCGGCGGCCGAGGGCGTCTTCGTCGGCGCCTTCTCGAAGATCATCGCCGCCTACGTGGGTGACCCGACGATCGTGTTCCAGGCCGTCCTGGCCACCATGGTCGCCTTCGGTGCCACGCTCGCGGCCTACAAGTTCTTCAACATCCAGGTCACCGACAAGTTCCGCAAGGTCGTCATGATCTCCATGTTCGCCTTCGTCGGCGTCATGCTGGTCAACTTCGTCCTCAGCATCACGGGCGTCCTCGAGTCGGGCGGTCTGCGCAGCTTCGACAACCCCGGTCTCTCGCTCATCGTGTCCGCGGTCGCGGTCGTCCTCGGCGTCTTCATGCTGATCATGGACTTCGACTTCGTCGAGCGCGGCGTCGAGGCCGGTCTCCCGGAGCGCGAGTCCTGGCGTGCGGCCTTCGGCCTCACGGTCACGCTGGTCTGGCTCTACATCGAGATCCTGCGCATCCTCGCCATCCTGCGCGGACAGGACTGACACACCGCAGTACCCGACCGACGGCCGGTCCCCCCGCGGGGTGGCCGGCCGTCGGCGTTCCGTGGTCTCGACGCGACAGCGACGCCGCCGGTCGAGTAGTCGCCGCTGCGACGAAGGAGCTGGCGGCGACGTATCGAGACCACTCTGGGCTGTCGCTGGGGGCTTGATCGTGCTGATCCGTTGCCGGGTGGTCTCGATACGTCCGACCGGGCTCCTTCGTCGCCAGTCGGACTACTCGACCAGCGGAGCGGGTCGCTGGTCGAGTGCCTCCACGAGCGCTAGCTGTAGTTCCCCAGCAGGTTGTGAACGCGTGACGTGAGGTGAGGACCTCCGGTATCGAAGGGGTTACCACACCAACCTTCGACCGGAGGTCCTCGTGACTCACGCTAATGCCCCTCTGACCCCTGTTGGCCGCCTGC
>SXGQ01116720.1_pt1 | contig 36037 bp, 70 predicted proteins | sample 3178371 | NCBI WGS metagenome assembly SXGQ01 (sample SAMN11356859, study PRJNA531348) | freshwater metagenome | isolation source: freshwater sample F1-20 | place: China: Fuxian Lake, Yuxi | collected 2017-12-25 | reverse complement strand
TTTCACTTCTGTCAGAATATGTCAGATGTTTTGAATTATTATCCTCATTCAGAAGATTTTGTTCTTCTTGAAGTTGAAGCTCTTGGAGAAATTATTAATGATGGAGATAAATCCGTCACGGATAAAATGAAGGTTATTCGTATTCTTCCCATTGAGGAATATACATTTCCTGTCAACAAGTATGAATATGATTCCGCTGGAAATAAGATTTCTGAGACTGATCCAGATGGATATGTTTGGAAGTGGGAGTATGATTCCTCTGGGAATATGATTTCTGAGAGATATCCAGATGGACGGGTTTGGAAGTGGGAGTATGATTCCGCTGGGAATATGATTTCCGAGACCAATCCATATGGAAGGGTTTGGAAGTTTGAATACGATTCCTCTGGAAATAAGATTTCTGAGACCGATCCAGATGGATATGTTTGTAAGTGGGAGTATGATTCCGCTGGGAATAAGATTTCCCATACCAATCCAGATGGACGGGTTTGGAAGTATGAATATGATTCCGCTGGGAATATGATTTCTAAGACCGATCCATATGGAGAGGTTTGGAGGATCACAATTGAATAATAAAATGAAAATTAAAAGATACAAAGTAGAATTTGATACAATTTCACATACCCTTTATGGTGTTGAGTGTCCAAATGGAGAATACGTCAAATACGAAGATTACGAGCATCTTTCAGATTATTGTGATCGACTTGTAGAAATTGGTAAACTTCCTTGTCTCCCAAAGGATCTAGAAAACCTACGTAAAGCTAATACTGAGTTTGCTCAAGAAAATCTTGATTTAAGAAACACCATTTTTGATCTACGTAATGAGATCGAGGGGTGGAAGAATAAGTGGAGATGTGCTATTGAAATGGCAGCTAAAGCTCAGAATGAACGAGATGATCTTAAAAAACAACTTCATAGAGCAGTTGAATTGAGAGACGTTTGGCATGGTAAGTGGCAAACTGCTAGAAATGAATGTATCAAAAAAGTAGATGCCGTTAAAGAAGTACTCGATAACATCTCATACAAAGTATAATATGACAATGAACGATTGGAAAAAAATGGAAGAAGAGGAAAAGTCTTTTGAACGACAACTCATGGAAAAGTATCCTCAGTTGTTTGATAAAGATGAAAACGGAAACACACTTCCATCATCTTGTGGTATTGGGGGAAAACCTGAATGGAGAGGTATCTTGGATAATCTCTGTGGGTCTATTGTAGAGTATATTGAAAACACTCGAATTTCCGTCAAGACCAAAAATAAGAAGAAACTTTTCCTATATTTCCTATGGAAGAATCTTTGGTGTCCAGTTGAAAAACGATTATACAAGATGCTAGATCCTTATCGTAAATATCGACCAAAGGATACAACCATCTGGATCATCACACCAGAGGTTCATAAAAAGGTTGAAGGAAGTAGACTAGACAAAGCTAGGAAAGCACTTTACCGTTTTACCTATCAAGTTCTGTGTCCTAAGGATGTATTCACTTCTGCTCCTCCTGTCAAAAAAGTTACAATCGCTCAAATCAAAGCTAAGTTTGGACAATTGAGATTTTATGTAGATGGTGCTGATAGTCATATTCATGGAATGATCCGATTTGCTGAGTATCTGTGTGATCTTGAAACCGAAAAATTAAAAAAGAGTAAACAAAATGAAAATATATAATTTAGGAAATATAGACGATATTCCAGCTACTGGAGAACCTCTTGGACCAGAACTTATCAATCAACTTGAAAAACTAGGAACATCCATTTCTGAAAAAATGGGTCTGCTCGATTTTAAAAGCGAACGAGGTGATACTTTTTTGTGGGGTCCGTTGGACGAAGAAAAGGACAGTAAAATATTAGACTTTTTTAAATTTCACTCAATATTCACATATGTTATGGGTAGAGGCATCACTCAAGAGGAAGTTGATAGGTATGATGAATATGTGAAAACGTTGGAGCCAAATACCAACACATTCACAGGAATTAATAACACACTAAGCTAGAATTCCTAACACAAAGGAACTCAGATATAATCAGGTATGAAGAGAAAGACTCGTAATCGTGAAAAGCGTAAGGCATTGGCTCGTTGGGTTATTCTAAACAAAATGTTCTCCAACTTTTACAGCATCAAGGACAAGAGTGTAGGAGATGCTAAGAATATTATCCGTCCTTATGTCGGTGTTCTCTTCGCTCAATACAAGTATTTGATCAAGCTAGAGGAGGATCTTCCAAGTTTCTTTGGCCCTGATCTTAGAAGCGGTGCTGAAACTTATGGTTATGATTATGGTATTATGTATAACCTTCAATATATCAGTGACCGATGGAACTGTCCTTTCCGAGTTCGTTGGACCTTGGATCTAATTAATCAATAATATGAGAGAAGAAAAACCGATTTATATTGTCGGAGACGTGCATGGCAAGTTCCGAAATCTCATTCAATACATCCATGAGAAATCCATTGAAAACTGCTATCTTATTTGTGTTGGAGATTTGGGCATTGGTTTCAATTATTCTTTTAGGGGTGAAATTGAGGCATGTGAAACCCTGAATAAGTTTCTGAAAGAACGGAATATTAATTTCCTTTCCATTCGTGGCAACCATGATGATCCTAGTTTTTTCAAGGGTGCTTCACGTTTGAACTTCACCAACTTTGAACTTCTGGAAGATTACACTGTTCGTGAATTGAATGGTGAAAAGTTCCTGTTTGTTGGAGGTGCTGTCAGTATTGATAGAGTTTTCCGTAAAGAAGGTCTTACATACTGGCCCGATGAATTGTTTGTTCTGGATAAGAGTAAGATTGTGGAGTGTGATGTATTGATTACTCATAGTGCTCCAAATTGGATTGGACCTTTTGATAAGAATGGTCTTGAGGGTTGGTGTAAACGTGACCCTCTTCTGTGGGATGAATGTTTAAAGGAACGACAGGATCATAATGATCTATTCAAACTTGCCAAGCCCAAGCGTTCTTATCACGGGCATTTCCACCTGTATACTCAAGTTGAACACAATGGGTGTCTTGCCACTATTATTGATGAACTTCAAGTGATTGAGCATCGTAATAATAACACACTAAGCTAAACTAACTACATGAAAGGATACAAAGCAACAAGGAACATGAAGTGTATGGATCTTACCTATGAAGTAGGTAAAACCTATAGTATTAATAAGTTAGAGATTTGCTCTTATGGATTTCACTTCTGTCAGAAGATGAGAGATGTATTGAATTACTACGCTCATTCAGAAGATTTCGTTCTTCTTGAAGTTGAAGCTCTTGGAGAAATCCTTACTGACGGAGATAAATCCGTCACGGATAAAATGAAGGTTATTCGTGTGGTTCCTGTAGAGGAATATACATTTCCTGTCAACAAGTATGAATATGATTCCGCTGGGAATATGATTTCCGAGACCGATCCAGATGGATATGTTTGTAAGTATGAATACGATTCCGCTGGGAATAAGATTTCTAAGACCAGTCCAAATGGAATGGTTTGGAAGTGGAAGTATGATTCCGCTGGGAATAAGATTTCCACGACCTATCCATATGGAAATGTTTGGAAGTGGGAGTATGATTCCTCTGGGAATAAGATTTCCGAGACCGATCCATATGGAAAGGTTTGGAAGTTTGAATACGATTCCTTTGGAAATAAGATTTCTGAAACATATCCATATGGAGATGTTTATAAGTATGAATACGATTCCACTGGAAATATGATTTCTGAAACCTATCCATATGGAGATGTTTATAAGTGGGAATATGATTCCTCTGGGAATAAGATTTCTGAGACCGGTCCAGATGGAATTGGATGGAGGATCACCATTGAATAATAACACACTAAGCTAAACTACCACCATGTCAGCAGTTGAAACCTACAAAGTTCCATTCGATGTCTACCTCCCTGCCACAGAATTCTGTAAGGAAACAGGCCAACCGTTGAATGCTAAGTTCATCAAGACAATCCAAGTTGATGTCTATGATAATTTTGGGTATCAAATGCTGACAGAACAGGCCCATATTGATATTGATCGGGAAAAGATCCTAGCATATATCGGTCATTTGATTGAAGATGACATGTGGATTGATATCCCCAATGTTAAATTCAAACACAAACGACCCATTGATATGTTGGATGATCATGAAGGTCAGCGAGAACTAATTGAATTCATTGAACAATTTAAAAAATGATTAAACCTACACGAACTCACTACTACTACGGCTACACCGCTGATGATGGTTTGGTTTTGTCATTACCTGTGATTCCTGTGGCATCCAGCGTAGAACAACTAAAGCATTTCTATGAAATGTATAAAGATCAACTCAGTGAAAATCTACGAAAGAAACAGCATCATATCATCAAAGTAACCACCAGTTACGAGGAAATTAAGGAACTCTAATAAAATAATCATATGGAAGCACAATACATCAAAATTAATGAACGTGGAAGCAAGTTTTATTACAAGGACCGTAAAATGAGAATTCTTCATCGAACTGATGGTCCTGCTGTCGAATGGTATGATGGTGACAAGGAATGGTATTTCAATGGAAAGCGTCATCGAACTGATGGTCCTGCTATTGAATGGTATGATGGAGCCAAAGAATGGTATGTCAATGGAGAACTCCATCGTGAAGATGGTCCTGCTATTGAATATGCTTCTGGAGATAAGCGTTTTTATATTAATGGTAAGTATCTTACTAAAGACGAATTCCTCAAGCGTACCGCTCCAGAAATTGTATTGACAATGGACGAGATTGCCACTAAGTTTGGCGTTGACGTTAGCAAGCTCAAGATCAAAAAGTAAATTAATAACACACTAAAGTAAACTACTCACATGAAAAAGACAAGCAAACTATCCCGACTACTCCGATGCTTTTGGCTTTATGACAAGGAGCCTAATGAAGAATGGGACACTCTTCTCAATCTCCTAATGGATAAAGCAAAGGTAACAGATATTGGTGACTATACCATCACCTTTGATAACAAATTCACTGTATGGATTGCCAATCATCCATTCGCCAGCGGAAGTTCATATAATTCTTACAGCACAGAACGTTTTCATTGTACAAAGGCCACTAAGATCCGTCTAGAGGATTTTGTAAATGATTACCTCAAAAAAGAATCTTCACTGGCAGCTGATATTGAATTTTACAAGAACAAACAATAAGGAACATCGTTAAAATAAACAAAAATATGAAAATGAAACTAATGACAATCGTTGTGGCTGCTCTCATGCTGCCGTCCTGTATGGAAGAATCCAATCCCACCACATCCAGTGGTAGCGTATCCAAGAAGACTGTAGCTGTATCAACTGATGCTGATGGTTGGACTGTTGAACAGAAGAATATTGCTGAACGTCTCAAGCGAGATAATGTCGCTGGTGCCATCAAACATCTCTATGTCATCAGTCCATATAGTGGTCAGGTAATTCTTTACTCCACTGTAAAGGGTAAGGTCACTTCTTCTGGCAAGCGTCTCACTCCCAACACTGTGAATGTTCAAGATGGTCAATATGTTGGTAGTTCTCATACTGGCCTAGCTGTTAATATTGGTGGACAAACCAAGGCAACCTCTGAAGTTCTCCAAGATGATGGAGCCTATGGTTCTTCCTGTGAATACATTTATTGGTTCAGCAGCAAGGGAACTTATCATAGTCACTTCTTCACTGGTGGCCAGATCATCCATGTTTCTGATCAACCAATTCCTGTAAAGAACATCACTCTCAATCTCGAAGAACGATAATATGAAAATTGTAGGATATATTTTCCTTTCTCTGGTTGCTTGTACTGTCCTGATTGGATGCTCCATTCTATCCAAGGGATGTTCATATGTTGGTAAAGCCGCTGCTGTGGCTGAACAACAACTTGATCCTGCTCTTCTTCTCAAGAAGTATGAATGGTTCAAGAATGTCGCTGCTGAGTGTGACAAGAAGCTCGCTGACATTGAAGTTTATAAGTCTCGCTTGTCCAGTATGGAACGGGATTATGAAGGAACTCCTCGTAAGGATTGGGACCGAACTGATAAGGAACAGTTTAATCTTTGGGAACAGGAAGTTGCTGGTGTGATTGCTAGTTACAACAGCCTAGCCGCTGAATACAATGCTGCCATGGCCAAGATCAACTATAGCTTCACCAATGTTGGTTCTCTTCCAAAGGGAGCATCTGAACCTCTCCCACGGGAAGTTCGAGAATACAAGACAAACTAAATGAAGGATAAAGCTGATTCATATCAAGAATGGCTTGATAAAATGAGCGATATACTGTGTGGTATGAGCTGTGGAGCCGCTGTAGATGTAGTTGTTAATTATGTCAAACGACCAGACTGCTCCAAAGCTCAACTACAGCGATTAATCAAAGAACTAACAGAATACGAAACTTCTTTACATTCAAAGGAACCTGATATAATTAGGTATGAACGACGATTGGGATATTTATGAATCATTGAAACATGAAAATGGTGAGCTAAGATCTAGTAACCGCCGTTTGTATTACTTCCTTGATGAAATTATGAACGATATTCTCTGTGAACACGGAGAAGAATCCCCTATTTACAAAAAAATTAAAGAATTCCTAGATGTTTAAAAAACTCAATAATCTAAAAGATCAGTGTGATCTGAATCAACGTCTTCTTATAGAAAGAGTGGAAGATATTCTCAAAGAAGAAATCCAATCTGTAGAGGAAAAGGAACTCAAAAACAAAAAGGATCAAGAATGGGTTCACTTTTTGATGAGTGATTTTGTCAAAAACATCATGCAGAGACACTTTGAATATCATGAAAAGTTTTTCAACCTTCAAGGGTATCTAGACAGAGTGAGAGAACGCTACGTTTACCATCAAAGAGATCAAAAGGAACTCTGATATAATAATAGTATGATTTTCCGTAAGACAATTAAAAGCGAAAGCGAGCCTATTGGAAGTAAAAGTTTCCCTAGTGGGAAAATTGATTATGACATTGAAACATTTTGGTTTCTTTACATCATCCCAATTTACCAGCGTAAAGTTATTGTTAAGCGTACTCGATATGTGTACGGATGAAGTCAAAGGAACTATGATATAATAATAGTATGAAAGCTTGGTACTGTGAATATAAAGATCATGTGAGGATTCATGATTATTTCAACGTCATGATCAACAATTTCCCAATTTTCACGCTGAGAAGGCTTGACTTTGGACTACATGGTGGTAAACTGGATCGTGTCTACTCTCTGGGAGTAGTCGGCTTCACCTTCAACTTTTAAAATTATGAACAAAATTGCCAGTATCGAAAAAATCAAAAGCGTAGTTCCTCATTCCAATGCTGATCGTCTGGATCTCGTTACTGTTCTGGGTTATCAGTGTGTCACTCAGCGTGGTCTATACAAGGAAGGGGATATTGTAATCTACATTCAACCAGACAGTATTCTACCAGAAGCACCTTGGGCAGAAGATTATCGTAAGTATAGTCCCAAGCGTATCAAGGCTGTTAAACTTCGGGGTGAATGGAGTGAAGGCATCATTGTCAGTAAGGAAGTTCTAAAAGACCTTGATATTGATTGTCTGTTTGTTGAATCTAGGGTTGGTTGTGATGTATCTGAACGTCTCGATGTTAAGCATTACGAACCACCTATGCCACAAGATCTAAGTGCCAAGGGTCTTCTTCCATACGGTATTGGTAAAACCGATGAAGAACGTTGGGAGAATATGGTTCACAAGCTGCCATATGGTGAAGTTGTGGATGTCACTCTCAAGATTGATGGTCAAAGCTGGAGTGCTTATTACAAGCTGAATACCGACGAATTTGGTGTTCTTGGTCGAACCATGGAATACAAGCTGGATAGTCTGAACAATTACACTGCTCAGGTTGCTCGTTATGACATTGAGAACAAGCTGAAGAACTTCTGTAAGAAGCACAATGTCTCCCTGTGTATTCGTGGAGAAAGCTATGGTAATGGTATCCAGAAGGGTGGTCACAATCCACATAGCAGCATGCCAGCAGGATTGGCTATTTTCAGTGTGTATCTCATTGATGAACGTCGATATGCTCGTAAGGGCGATCCATTCTATTTCCCAAATGTTTGTAAGGAAATGGATCTACCTCACGTTCCAATCATTGAAGCTGATGTCGTACTAACTGAAGATCTTGTGAAGTATTATTCCTCTGGTGTAGAGTTCCTCAATGGTCAACCGTTTGAAGGTGTCGTGGTTAATCATGGACCATACACCCGAGAAATTCAGATTGACAATGAAGGATTCTCTGGTAAATTCCAATACGAAGCTGAAGCTGGATCTTTCAAGATCATCAACAAGAACTATGATGCAAGAAAGTAATAAACAGCTTTTCATTTAAATACTTTAGAAATTCATGAACATAAAACAACAAGTGCAAGCAGCCCGAAAGTCGGGAATGTCCATAAGAAAAATTTCAGAACATTATGGTGTTCCAAGAACAACGGTATTCGACTGGACGAAAGATAAACCAGAACCAGAATCTTCGGGTTTTGTTAATGATAATCTTCGAAGAGAAAAACCCAGCAAGTTTTCAAAATCCTCAGATGAAGTTCTTGAATTTCTGGCGAATCTCGCTCCAATCAAATCCCCTGAAAAGGTCAAGAAGACTCCTTCGTCTAAGACAAAGACTGACTACGCTGTTGTTATTGGCGACATGCATTTCCCAAAGCATTGTCAAAAAACCATTGATATCTTCCTACAAGTTGTAGAACAGCTTGCTCCATCCAAAATCATCCTCAATGGAGACACCATTGATATGCTTGCGGTTTCTCGTTATCCAAAGGACATTCGCAACAACTATAGTCTTCTTGATGAAAGAAAGGCTTATCATGCATTCATTGATGATCTATTTGAAGTTGCAGACTACGATGCCGAGATTCTAGAGGTTAATGCAAATCACAGTGGCAACGATGTAACTGGTCGTTGGTGGAGATACCTGTCCGAGCGCATCAGTGAATTGGCATCTCTTCCAGAGATTAGAGAAGTACTTTCTTATGAAAAGATTTTCCTAGGAGATTACGCAGAGGATATCAAGCTTGTGGATTATGCAAACATCACCGACGACTTCATCATTCTCCATGGTGACGTTGTTCGTAAGAATGGTGGTTATTCTGCGCGTGGAATGTTGGACAAGTTTAACATTTCTCTGATGCACAACCACACCCATAGATTCGGTTCAACTGCACAACGCATTCCCGGTATTGCCAATCGTAAAGACCAACAGATATTTGCTTGGGAAAATGGTTGCGCTTGTGATCTCAATCCTGTATATGCATCTTCACCAAACTGGCAGAACGGATTCAGTATCATCGGTTTTGATAAATCACAAGATCAACAGTCATATTCTGTTGAGCAAGTCATGGTGAATAATGGGATTGCAAATGTGTCCACGCTTGGTAAAACTATTAAAGCGGTGTGATTAAATATCCTATATGGAAAGTTTTGAACTATTTTTTGAACGTGTAAAGAATCCGCTTAGAAAAGCAAAAATACACGGTAACAGAGAAATACCACTTGATAGCATGGCTTATTACAGAAGCCGTGTAGCAGAGGTTGAAAACGATCCAAAGTTCAAAGAGTATGCAAAAATGTTTCCAGCAAGAGCCGCAAAGCATCTGGAAAACGTTAAAGAAAAACTTAAAGAGGAATCTGGTGTAAAACCATCCTTAACACCTGACAAATATGTAAAGGTTAATTTAGCTGGATTTGATGTGTATTTTGACAAAGATCTAAATTTCATAGAAAATCCAGCGGAGTTTAATCGTTTTAAAAGAATGGCGAGAGGCACAATCGCAACGGCAGTTAATAGTTATTTAAAAGGTGTTGTTCCCATTAAACGACCAAAAATTGTCATTTCCGATTTAACCTCAGAGGAAGAAGTTGCATATAGAAAAAGCGACACCACTCCTGCATACTACCAAAGAGGAGTGATATATCTTGACGAATATCAAATCCACAGTGTTTATAAATTCGTGCATGAATATGCACACTATATCGCAGATAGAATCCCAAGCAGAACTAAACCACTTTTGAAAAAAGTATATGATGATATGTTGGATGCATATTATAAAGAGGTTAATAAAAAGAAGATGAATTTAAAGGATGAGAGAAGACACACCAGTAAGACTGCGAATAAAAAACTTAAAGAACGCAAGGAGATAGCAAAAAAACTAGGCTTCCCAAGCCAATATGCATTCAATGATTTTGATGAATTTTTCGCTGAAGTTATTGCCAACTGGCAAACTTTCACGAAGAATCCAAGTCCAATAACATACCGCTTCAAACAAGCGGTTAAATCTGCACTCAATACGCTATGAAACACAAAGGTAAATTCAATTACGGAAACTACATTATCGAGTATCGTATTACAAAAACAGAACCAATTTCTTTTCTTAAAAAGAGCATCAATGATATTGATTCCGCTCTGAGAGAAGCAGATACCCTTAAAAACAAGGGTTATCACGACGTTTTAATTCGAACAAACAAATAATACATGAGCAACAACAAATACGAAGCTGAGATTAATAATTACTACTTCATTATGACCGACAACAACACCATTGAGGTGTGGTCCGATAAAGACAGTGAATATCCTTTCAGTTACATTTACGTGAAAGAAGGAAGTATCAAGTCGGAGAAAGATTTCCATTATGAAATCAGCGACTTCTTCCTGAAGAAGTGTGCGATCTGAGTATAAATAACACACTAGAGTAGCATAGGTCCATGCAACTTGACCACAAACGAATCGGATTCACTCGCATCAGTGACATCAACATTCCACCTAGCTTTTACAATCGAATTAAAACCGAGGAGGAAAACATCGATGTCATTTTCGGAAACGGTATTCTACCGGGATCAACCATCACATTGATTTCTGATCCGGGTGTCGGTAAAAGTATCTTTTGCCGAACTCTCCTAAACAAGCTAGGAGAGATCGGATACAATGTGGGATACTCTTCTGGTGAAGAGGACATCAATCAAATTGCATATAGTGCTGCTTCTCTTGGCATCACTAATCTGCAAACAGCCACCATTACTGATATCGATGAACTCGCTGATGCCATGGTGGAATTTGATGTTCTTGTTATTGACAGCTTCCAAACACTGACAACCAAGCGTGATCTAAATTCCCGAGAACGAGTTCAGTATTTTTGCAATACTATTGTAAAAAAGGCAAAGGAACATAAATGCGCTGTTATCATCATCGTTCAAAAAACGTCAAGTGGAGAGATTCGTGGAGGCACAACACTTCCTTTCGCTGTTGATGTAAACATTCGGATTCTTAAAGATCCAGAGATGGGTGAAGACTTTCGAATCATGGATGTTTACAAAAACCGATTTGGAAAAACCGGGAAGTATGAAATGGAAATGACATCCTCTGGTTATGTCTTCAAGGGTGCCTACGTTGAACCTGAGAAGCCCGCCAAGGGTCCAAGGGTTCCTGTATCAGAAGCTCGCAAGGAAATCATCATGAACATGATTGAGCCTCCACTGATCACTCTTCCCCGTGTCATGGAAGAACTTGGTGTTGCGTATCAAACTGCATCAAATCTTCTCCGGGAATTGACAATGCAGCGTCGATTGAGAAAATATGGTCGAGGAGACAATGCAACTTGGAAGCATGTTCAAGTTGCAGAAACACAGCATCAAAACAACGTGGTGGATGATCTTGAAAACGAACTGGAAGAACTGAATGAAACAGCCTAGTATAGAAATACCAGTTTCGATACTGGAACACAACTTGACATTATCGGAGATTGGTGCTATAGTAATCGTAATGGCATCGCACAAGATGTCATGGGCAGCAAAAAAACTTTGGGACAATGACAGGACTTTTACGAAAACTACTGCGAGTTTGCAACACCAAGAGATCATTTCAATTAATCCAGAAGGACATATCGAAATTAATATCGAAAGTGGTCAAGTTCACGAAAACTCTGAAACATCGAAAAACATCTGAAAAAGCATTTTATATTTTGGTATTCATTACAGCTTCGGTTTGTATCTGGATTCTGAAAAAGAATAATAACACACTAAGGTAAACTACAACCATGAACGTTACAAAGGCAATGCAAATCATCAAGGATGGATTGATTTCTGATTCCGACATCTTGGATAAGATCAACGATCTGTTTGAAGAAGTTTCAAATTCAGCATACACTGCTGGACTTCTCGACAACGAATCTCAAGAACATCAATTCACTGCATACGGTAAAGCTCAAGACTGGTAATAAAAAAACATGATTACATATACAAAAGGCGACCTTCTAAAGGTTTATAAAAACGGAGATTGTGATGTTCTGGCTCACTGTGCTAATTGCCAGCGGGTTATGGGAAGTGGCATCGCTTATCAAATCAAAAATGAACTTCCAGATGCATATACTGCTTATCTAAATCACGATCCAGATTCGCAATTCCTTCAATTGGGAACGATCTCATATGCTGAAATTGATCATGGGCTTGTTGTAAACCTTCATGCACAGCATCTATATGGATACGATGGTTCTAGGTTTGTGAACTACGAATCCATTTACGAAACCCTTCGACAAACACGCGACATCATGCTTGAAAAGAACATGAAGATTCTTGGTGTTCCATATAAGATGGCATGTGATCGTGCTGGGGGTGATTGGCGAATCATCGAAGCAATGTTGGAAGTTGTATTTGAAAATACAGGAATCGACGTTTTGGTTGTTGAATACTCTCCAAATCCATAATGTTCACCGTATTTGCATTTTCAGCGGGTATCTGTGCTGTGACATTAACATTGTGGTGTTTGGGAGCACTACGAGGATTGTCAACAAAGGAAAAGAGTCTATTTCTAGACTTTTGGATGGTATCTACATCAATCCTATACATCCTTTCTTTCTGTACAGCATTTGCAACAGGTATCTATCTGATAGCTGAAAAAGTAATGTCATTCTTCCAATGAAGTATAAGATTGTAATCAGCGAGGGTTGTGTTGCCAGTGGCATCACGTTCAATGATAGAGATTGGCACGGTGAATACGAACGCACTCTGATGTCCGAATCTGAAAAAGACGAAGCTGTAGAGTATCTTCTTGAAAAGGTTCGTGAAGGTTTAAAGAATGGAAGTATTCTCATTCATCATCTGATTGAATTATTTGATCCCGATGAAACAGAATGGAGCGAACCCTGCGATCAGTGTGGCGACAGTGTTATAACCAAAACTTGGGAACTATGAGAACTGATACATACATATTGTCACTGGCCATGCGTCAATTGGCAAATGACATCATTTGTGAAGATGGTGTTGCCACCGCTGCTATTCTTGAAGCTGCTGATAGGTTGGCTGAACTCCAAGGTGACAATACACACCTAATGGTTCAAAATGCAAAGTTGAAAGCTGATCTGATAAACGCTTTTAGTATTAATAAATCACATCTGAATTAAATTAATGGTGGTTTAATAATAACACACTAGGGTAAGATTGCATCATGTTGAGCGGCATCGGAACAATCCACGTAAGCAAAGGTAAAGATCGAGTCGTTGTCGATTTGTCGAGAGACTTCATTCCTTACTATCTGTGGCTCTTCAAAAAAGAAAACTGGATCAATCTCCATAGTTCCATGCATGGTGGTCACATCACGATTGCCAATAAAAAACTTCATCCCCGTGCTGATTACAATCAAGCCTTTGATATTTATCATGGTCAGATTGTAACTTTTGATTACGATCCCAATCCCATTCGTGGTGGACGAACCAAGGGTTTCACAATGTATTATCTGAAGGTCTTTTCCAAGGAAATTGATCGTATCAAACGAAAACTAAATGTTGTTGATAATTCCGCTTATCGTGGATTGCACATCACTCTTGGAAACGTTGATAAAAATGGTGCCGTAGCAATGCCTTATTGGCCTGAAATGATTGAAATTAAAAAATAATATGAAAGAAAAAACCACCGTTATCCTCTTGAGATCAGTTAGTGGAGCTGGTAAGACTACTTTTGCAAATCTTCTTGCTGAGAATGAAGGTTATGTGGTTGTCTGTGCTGATGATTACTTTACTGATGCTGCTGGTAATTATAACTTTGATGCCAGCAAGCTTGGAGCTGCTCATCAACAATGTCAGGAACTTTTCATGTATTGGTTGACAAACACTGATGCCAAGTGTATCATCGTTGCCAACACCAATACCAAAGAGCGTGACTTTACTTTCTATGAGAAAGCTGCCAAAGAGCATGGTGCTACCTTTATCAGCTTGATTGTTGAGAACAGGCACGGTAACTCTGATTGTCACCAAGTGCCTCTCTTTGCTAAAGAGAATCAAGCAAAGAACATTATGAACAGCATCAAACTCATCTGATGATACACCAAATATTTAAAATAACTTGTGATCGCTGTAATAAGCGAGAATTTAACCAAGGTGATGAATCTGAAGACGATGTGTATGCCCATGCTCAAATGCATGGATGGACATTTCAAAAAGTTCAAAATGGATCGATTTGGGATATCTGCCCAGACTGTAAAAACGATCAGGTAATTAATAACACACTAGAGTAAACTACTCTCAAAGGAACACCCATATAATAACATTATGCAACTTCCCCTGAAAGAAGAATTTAATTTTAAAGATTGTGTAATCGCTGGCGATGAATGCTGGTTGATTACTCCGAAAGATATGAGCACGAAGTGGGATGATGATAATGCCCGCTTCCGTAGCTGTATTCTTCGTAAGAGTGATCATACTGTTGTCTCTCAGGGTTTTTGTAAGTTCACCAACTTTGGTGAACGCCCTGACTTCCAACCTTGGGATAAATCTTGGAAAATTGAAGCTCGTCATAAACTGGATGGATCTCTCTTGATTGTTTCCAATTTCAAAGGTGAACTGATTGTTCGTACCCGTGGTACCGTTGATGCTCGTAGCATGCCCAATGGTCATGAGATTGATGAACTGATTGCCAAGTATCCCAAGGTATTTGATAATGAAGTTCTCAATGACGGGTATTCTATTCTTCTGGAGTGGACAACACCGACCAATATCATTGTTCTTCGTGAACATGACACTCCTACGTTGACTCTGCTTGGCATTGTACATAATCAAGATGCTTATTACGCTGAGCAATTTATTGTTGATGACTTTGCTAACGATTGGGATATTGAACGTCCTAAGAGGTACTACTACAATACCATTGAAGAATGTATTCTTGATGTAGATGCATGGCGTGGTAAAGAAGGCGTCGTCCTTTACTCTCCTGATGGTCAAACTTTAAAGAAGATCAAATCAAGTGATCACTGTGTGCTTCATAAGCTGGCAACTGGTATCAAGAACGTTGGACATGTGATGGATTTGTTCCTAGCTTCTCCTAAGTTTACTACCTGTGAAGCATTCTACAAATATGTTGAGACTACTCTTGATTACGAAATTGCTGAAAAGATTAAGGGTGACATTGAGAATGTTGTATCTGCCTACAATACTTTTGTACATAAGTTCGACCGTCTCACTGATGTTGTGAATGATCTTTCTTTCTGTGATTCTCGTAAAGAGCAAGCAATGGTGATCACTTCAAAGTATGATGATTGGCGGAAAAGTTGCGCGTTTTTGATGCTTGACAACCGCGACATCCCTGATAAAATGCTCTCAGATGCAGTTCGTCAGGAACTCAAAACCATCTTAGAAAATCAATAATGAAACTAGTATTAGCAACGTCAGCATTTTGCGGTCCATGTCATCTTCTAAAAAGAAAACTATCAGATGAAAAACTGGAAGTGGAAACCATCGATCTTGAACAAGACACTGAGAGGTTTCGTGAGTATGATATTCGTGCAGTTCCCAGACTCGTTGTTATTGAAGATGGTGTTGTAACCGAAAGAATTCAAGGCATCGAAGATATTATTAAAAAGATTAAAAATTATGCTAAAGATTAAAAAGTACCGAAAGGATTACAAGAGCATTAAGATTTGCTCTGATTTCCACTATGGTCACGATAAAGAGTTTCTTTATGGTCCCCGTGGATTCTACAATGCAGAAGACCACATCATGTGGCTTGATAGCCAGATTGCTTCTCTTGATCCAAATGATCTTCTCATTTGTTTGGGTGATGTTGGTCTTTCAATCGGACCTCAACCCATCATCGACTTTATCAATAGAATTCCTTGTGAAACACTCATGGTTTGGGGAAACCATAACTCAGGAGTGTATCAAGCATACAAGAACAATCTCCCACAGGGATTTGAAAACTGCGAGGTTTATCCCCTCAAGATTTCAAAAAACATTACAATGATGGGCGAGTCATTTCTTTTGGATGTTGATCGAGACAGGTTTTTCTGCACTCATATGTCTCCACTGGTTTTCCATGATCAAAATCGGAACCGAGTGTGCATTTGCGGACACTCTCATGGCAATCTAAAGCAAATCAATCCAGATCGAGATGATTTCGGTAAGATTCTTGATTGCGGTGTTGAGAATGCCAAAGCATACAATGGCACAGCGTTCTTCGATATTGATGAAGTTGTCAGCATTTTGTCCAGAAAGAAGCCCTCTTCTTTGGATCATCATTGAGCTTGACAGCGGAAAGGTCTATGGTAAAATACATGAACATGACAGAGGACGAGATCGATGCTGAGATTGAAAAAATTGAACAAGAGCTTATCAAAATTCAAGAGATGAACACTCTCACATCAAAAGATTTCGACAGACAAACAAAGAAAATTAAAAAACTAAAACGTAAAGTAAACGACTTGATCTGTGTTCTGGAAGTGGAACATTTTCTTGAAGCAGGTCCAGAAGGAAAAGATCCAATTTGAAATCTCTATGAAAAACAACAGAAAAAACAAGCAGTGGCTACGTAATCGCAATCAACGCAAGAATCCAAAGGTGTTTTCTGCCAAGTTTGTGCAGAATCCAGACGGTTCTTTCCATATGATTGGGGGAGAAACCATGGTTCTTGAACGCAAGAACCAGCATTCCTCACAATGGACCCGCGTTGACACAAGAGACTTCTCTTGTGAACTCAGAAATAATCCGATTATTTCTCTATAATTCCAAACCATTACCCGGATTGAGTTTCGGGTAATGGTCCTTTATTAATAACACACTAGAGTAAACTGTTGCCATGCAAAGCAACATGAAATTCGGACTGGTCTGCATCAGTGAGATTCTAAAAGATCGCAAGATTGCATTTCAATCCATGACTCGTAAAAAGTTCAACAGCCTTGATCGCAATGTTGCCATCAATGAGCTTTCCAAAAAAATTCTACACAATGCAAAAGTTACTGCTCAAGTTATTGTTCACTGTGCATCAAATGGCATTTCGCATTATCGTGTATCTTCAGCTTTGTTTCCGCTGATTACAGATACCACATTGAATCTTTCTTATGATCTTCTCCCCGATTATGTTGCTATCTGCGACAATCTCAGGTTTGCAGGTGATTATGCTCGAAAGGTCGGTATCACTCTTTCTTCACATCCTGATCAATTCAATGTGTTGGCTTCTTATACACAAGCCACTGTTGATCGCACCATCAATGAACTTAATCATCAAGCATGGGTTCTTGATACCATGGGATGTCCAGCTGATTTTTCAACTCCCATGTGTCTTCATGTAAGCAAGGCACCAGATCTTTCTGTGGAGACCATTATTCAATATCGTCAGCGATTCATTTCCAATCTAGCCAAGTGTGATCTTGGTGTTCGTCGTCGCATCGTCCTTGAAAACGAAGACAGTGGATATTGGAATTGTGAAACTTTGTACGCTTTGTTTGGATCTTCATTTCCATTGGTTTATGACAATCTGCATGATCAATGCTTTCCATCCAAAGAAAATTATGTAGAACGTTTTAAGAATACTTGGGGTTCATACACTCCAGTGTTTCATCTCAGCGAGGGTATTTGTGAATCTCGCAGCCACTCTGATTATATTTCCAGCATTCCCGAATGCGTTTTGAACAATCGGGATTGTATTTGGGAAGTCGAAGTCAAAGCCAAGGATAAGTGCATCATCAAACTATTGAAGGAAGTCAACGAAACTCATTAATAACACACTAAGCTAGGATAGCCACAACGAAAGACAACGTATGAAAACAGGAATCATTGCATCACCTTCCATCGCATCCGACGAACTTCAAAAAAGCACCATGGGTATGAGTGCCAAGGGAGTGGATATTGCCAGCTACTTCCTCCGAGATAAGATCTACAGCAACAAAATTCTTGCATGTGTTCGAGAATACATTTGCAATGCTGTTGATGAACACATCAAGCACAACGTGGATGTTCCAGTTGATGTATCAATTTCCAATGTCGATGGTGAATTTATTTGGAAGGTTCGTGATTATGCCAAGGGTCTTGATGAAAACAGCATTCGGAATGTATTCGGAATGTATTTCGAAAGCACCAAGAGCAACACCAATAGCATGATTGGCGGCTTCGGTATCGGCAGCAAAGCAGGTCATTGCTACACCGACACCTTCTATGTAAAGTCTTACTTCCAAGGTGTATACACTCTCTATGCATGTGTTCTTGGTGGTGGTTCCAAGGGAGTTCCTGTTGGTGAAATTTACAAGATCAGCGAGGAACCAACCAATGAAAGCGGTATTGAAATTTCTTTCAACATCAAATGGTCTGATCATATGACCTTTGTTCGAACCACCCGAGACTTTGTAATTTCCTTCGGCAAGCCAAATATTTTGAAGTTTGTTGATGACTTTGGGAATACATTCACTCCAAACACGCCAACTCATTTCATTGAAAAGAATGGTTTCACATTCAATCTTTACAAAGACTTGGGTGCTTTGAGTGGTGGCGCAATGCATCTTCGAATGGGAGGTGTTATTTACAAGACATTGGAACTGCCCACAATCAGCACTGGAGTTATTGTTGTGGATGTTCCCATTGGTAAATTGACCATTCCAATTTCACGGGAATATATTGAAGAAACGTCATCTAATATCTCTGTTCTTTCTGATATCAAAGCCGCTATCAATCTTATTCATAAGGAAGAGAAGGAAAGCGTTCCTAAGATTACAATGGGTAAGTTCCTGACCACACTCATCGATAATCGAATTCCTTTGGTCTGGTTTACTTATAGGACTCAAGACATTTATCCAAATGAAAACAAGTTTAGCTGGAACATCAAGCGATATGCTGTTCCTTACAAGTCCTTGCCTTCCTTGGATGCAAATGGAAAGCTTGAAATTTTCATTCAGCATTCTGTTCAAACACACACTGCAAATCTGTGGTTGCACAGGTTGCACGCTCATCTTCAACGACCAAATGGTTATTACATTATCGATGATAGCATCAAGAGCAAATTGATCGATGATCCATCTGCAAATCATGGTGTTGATTTTTCCGATGTTATCTTCACTGAAATTCGAAAGGCTGGAATTCCACCTATTAAAAAGCCTGCGAAAGATCCAAACAGGATTATTCGTTATGCTGTATACAAAGATTTCAGGAAGGTTGGTGATTTCACTCCTGATGAATTGGAAGATTATGTAGCACAAAAGACTGGTAAAAAGATTGCCAAGAACTGGTGGACAAACGCCAATACGTTCGAGGATCTTATGCAGCGAACCGTTGTTGACAAACATAATGCTGGAAGCTGGGCTGGGTATTATGTTCACAGCAAGGTCATGTATGAAAAGATGATCGCAATGGGTTGGTTGGATAGGAATTCGCAAGAATATCGAAATCAATACACAAAGATTCAAAATGAAGAAACAAAACGTAAACGCTTTGAACAAGCTGAATACACAATTCGCAACATGTTCAAAACTGAAATCAATCCAAGGGCAATTGCTCGCTTGTATAAGAGGCCAGATTTGCGGAATCGTTTCCAAAAGCTTCTAAATAAAATCAACAACGAGGACAGTACTCGCGCAAGGATCTTGACAATGGTGAATGCTCACTATAAGATCCTGCCCCGCAAGGATTACCGAGCCATCCTCAAACTGACAAATCCCTGAAAAAAAAACAATTGACAAACACGTAAACACTGATAGAATACAAACATATGACATACATCATTAATCAAGCCGGAATCGTTCTCTTCATCAACAAGAAGAGCATCAAGATTGAAAAGTCGGATCGTCGCTATGCCAAGATCATCGAATGTTTCTCTCTGGAGAAAGATGCTCAGGAAGCAGCGGTTCTAACCATTGTCTCCTCCGATAAAGAAAGGATCGATAGCCTTCATGGTAAGGATGGTTTCGAAGTCGTTGGGAACGATGTTTGGTATAAGGGTGAAAAGCTTCCAGTTGCTCTTTCCACAAAGGTAAAGAGCATCATTGCAGAAGGTCTTCCTCTGGATGCATTCGAAAAGTTTTGGGAAAACCTTAACCAAAACCCCTCATCAAGTTCTGTTAATGAACTTATGGAGTTCCTAGAATACAAGGAACTGCCGATCACCGAGGATGGCTGTTTCTTGGCCTACAAGGGCATCACAAGCGACGGCTGGAGCATCCACGGCAACACCTCCACGGTGGTTCTGGAAGGCGAGGTGGACGATTCTGGACGCATCAAGAATGAAATTGGAAGTCGCATTACTGTTAAGCGTCGTGATGTCGATGACAATAGGAATCATCATTGTTCGTTTGGTCTTCACGTTGGTTCTCTTCAATATGCAAGCAATTTCGCTTCCAAGATTGTTGTTGTGAAGGTGAATCCCAAGGATGTTGTCAGTGTCCCCACCGACTACAGTTGCCAGAAGTGCCGAGTCTCTTCATATGAAGTTGTATCTGAATATGAAGGTGAAATCGAAGCGCCTATCACATCTTCTGATGGCGGTGAGCTTGTTGAGAACTCCACCAAGGCTCGTAATGAGTTTGTTGATCGAGTTGCTCGTTACATCGGTAATAAGATCGATGATGGTTATTCTCAAGTAACCGTTCGTCAGGTTCAAAACAGCTTCTCTCCTGATTACCCATCGCGTGAAAAGGTTCTCGATGCTCTTCAAGAACTTGATCTTGGATGGTATGAAGAAGATGGTGTTCTTGTCATCGACCTTACTTAATTAGTATTTCGGGGGGTGGCTATCAGAATTCTTTTTAGTCGATTCGATGATAGCCACCCTCTTGTTTTTAAGAAGAAAAAATAATAAATATAACACAATGGCAATCGCAAATGCAATTCAAAAAGGGGGAACTGTCTTTATCTATGATACGATGGGGCGGCAACTAGGACATGTTACAGCAGGAGATGGACTACATGGATTTACATCAGGTAGCGTCAGCATCATTCGTGGATCGACGATCTTCATCTATGATGAAAAGGGTAGGCAGACAGGAACCACACCCATGCGCTGAATAGTATTTCATGGGAGGGGGTTGGCTATCAGTATGTTTCTTTCGTTTGGCTGATAGCCACCCCTTCGTTTTTTAATAATAACACACTAAGGTAAACTACTGCATATGAAACAAACTGTAATTAAAGAGTACATCCGAAATAAGAAGAATGATCCAAGGGGAGTCGCTGTTGCTGTGAAAGATGGCGATCAAGTGTTTTATGGCTACTCACTGTGTAATCCCGGTGATCGATACAATAAGGAGTTTGGCATGAATATTGCCATTAATCGTGCGCTTTCCAAGGATGGTTATGCTCTTCCTCAAAGCTCTGAAACCGTTCGAAAGATCATTGAACGATTCCTTAGTCTTGAGAAGCGTGCGATTCGATATTTCAAGGACGTTGATCCTGAGAATATCAAGTTCAATGCGGAATGATCAACGTTTTTCGGTCACTAATTCCTAAAAATAATATTTGTGTTGCGGTGAGTGGAGGTGTGGATTCAATTGCATGCCTCCACTTGCTGCACCGAATCTATAAAAGTAAAGTACATGCTTGTCATGTAAATCACAAATACCAACCTGTGAACGACGGCATGATGGCATCTGTTCAAAGGTTTTGTTCAGACTTCAATATTCCTCTCACAATTGCCGCGAGGGAAGACAGCAATCCAATTACAAAAAATGTCGAGGCTGGATTGCGGGATTTTAGATTGAGCGTATTTAAAAAGTTGCAAATGGATGTGGTTCTCTGTCATCATCTCAATGATGCAGTGGAGTCCTATTTGATGAATACATTCAAGGGCTGTCCTGAGTATAAACCCATCCAAGAAATTACAGAATTAGAAGGCACTTCATTTAAAATGATTCGACCATTTCTGAGAACTTCAAAGGTTGATATCCAGAGGTATGCAGAAAACAACGATCTCATGAAGTATGTTGTGGAAGATCCATCAAATTCTGATAATCGTTTTATGCGTAACAGAGTCCGCAATCAAATCATTCCCATGATTCATGATTTGGGATTGGAGAAAATTGTAAGTAAAAAGTTCTACAACAACATTAATAACACACTAAGCTAAACTACCACCATGAAGCAAGTCAAATCGTATCAAACCAAAGACGGTCGCCTTTTCAATAATCGAATCGAAGCTGAAAATCATGAATTGATGCTCAATATTCGTGGATTCCTACACACTTCTGGTCGCTCTGGTTCTCTCAGCAGCACCGATGTAGCTTCCCTGTTGGCATCCAATCAAGACGCCATTTATAACATCATCGGAAAGTATAGGAAGACGATGGCGGGTCTCAAGAGTGCAAACATTGGCTGACATGGCTATTAATTTCAACAAGCTTGAAGAAATTACCCGAGCTTTGAAAAGTTCAAAGCAAACTGGTAAGTCTTTTCACACCACGTTTGCTTTCCGGGGTAATAAGCTTTTGTCAATTGGGATCAATAATTACAACAAACACCACCCATCGCATAAATTCGGCAAATACAAACCAACCAAAGGTTCTGGCATTTACGTTCCCGGAATTCATTCGGAAGTAAGCGCCCTTATCAAACTTGGCCTAGAAGATTGTTCCGATATTACATTTGTCAATTTCCGTATTAACAACAACGGAACATTGGCCAATAGTAAACCTTGCCTCAATTGCAAGCGGGTTCTGGAGCAAGTTGGGTATAAAAAAATCTGGTATTTTGACGGATCAAAGTTTCTCATTAATAACACACTAGAGTAAAGTAGGCACATGCAAAACAAATTCAAAGCACCGCAACGCAAGCTTCAGTCCTCATGGCAAAGTGAAGTTTTCAAGAAGCCAACCAAACGAGGCACTGTGGTTAATTACAGTCTTTACACCCGAACACCCACCGTAGTGAAATCTATGGGGAAGTTGGTGGAAAGTAACAGTTCCAAGACTGGATATTTGTACTAAAATCCTATTGACAGTTTAAATAAACATGCTATAATTTGAAAACAAAGCGGCAGTAACCAGAATTGGTTAATGGTCCGCAAGTTTCACCTTCGTTAGCTCAGCGGTTAGAGCGTGCCTCTCATAAAGGCAGGGTCGTTGGTTCAAATCCAACACGAAGGACTTTCTCAAATTCAATTATAATACTTTACCTCCTATAGCTCAATTGGTTAGAGCGCGCCTCTCATAAAGGCGGGGTTATCGGTTCAAGTCCGGTTGGGAGGACTTTTTTGTTAGGTAAACGCCAGAATCAAAGAATGGATAATAAGTGTCTCGTTAGAGAGAAGGGCTAGCACGCTCCCCATGTGACCGAAAGGATAATCCATCACCCGATTGAAAGACAAACCATTTTTAAATATGACATGCAACACATGCAAATTTCACATGCCTCTTCAAGATCGTTACGATCAAGTTTTATGTTGCAATCAGCATTCAGATGATGCATATTCAAATGTAGAATCCACACACTTTTGCTCTCTATTCAAAAACATGAATTACTACACGGCAATTTGGGAAAAGCGTTGGCAAAGTGGTTCCCATCATCATTGCCTAACCAAAAAGACCATCTTTAAAGCAGAAAGCCCCCACCAGATCATGAATAGTGAATACGGTGATTCCATTGTTTATTTGTTTGAAGGTGTTGTTCTCACATTGGGAGAAACATTTAAAGAAGAAGACGTAAAGGAACTCTAATACACAATCACCATGAAAAAAATTGAAATCCAACCAACTTGGGAAGATGCAATGCATGTTTATATTGCAGTGCTTCGTAATCCAGAAGCTGGTTTCCATGCTATTCGAAATGTCGAAACTGAGCTTCTTAATCTGGCTCGTTCTGTTGATGCTCTAGCAAAACAAACCAAAAAGGACTCCTAATATGGACGAAATGCTGCTGGCGTTGATTCAAAAACACATCCCGTCTGTCAATACCACTGAAACTCAGTGTATGGATAGTTTGGATTTCCATGACGTTCATATTTCCAGCCTCGTAGATCTTGTTAAGGAATCGATTCAAATTGGAATTGATCTTGGTATCACACAGGCATGCCAATCAAGGTAAGTATAACACACTAAACTAGAATAACGACATGGAAGCACAATACATCGAAATTAACAGCAATGGTAGCAAGTTTTACTACAAGGATCGAGCTATGAAAATTCTTCATCGTGAAGATGGTCCTGCTATTGAAATGGGTGGTGGAGATAAGTATTGGTATTTCAATGGAAAGCGTCATCGTGAAGATGGTCCTGCTTCTGAGTATACCACTGGAGTAAAATATTGGTGGATTAATGGAAAGCAGATTACTGAAGCAGAATTCAAACGTCGAACTGCTCCAGAAATTGTCTTGACAATGGACGAGATTGCTACTAAGTTTGGTGTTGACGTTAGCAAGCTCAAGATCAAGAAGTAAAGGAACTCTAATAAAATAATCATATGGGACTAGACATGTATATCAATCGGGTCAACAGGACAAATCATTCTGTTGAGGAACTAATGGAAATTGACAATGAAGAAGATACAAACCCGAATTCGGAGAAGGTTAAACCTTTTCTACCACTTCGTAAGTATTCTTTCGGTGACTACTACAGTATCTTCCATCAGGCTTGTTATTGGCGTAAGTTCAATGCTCTCCATAACTGGTTTGTAAACAATGTTCAAAACGGTGTGGATGACTGTAATGCTTATGAACTTACCGAAGAACATATTGAAGATTGCTTGAATGTTCTCAGGACCGTTCGTGATACTAAAGATGCTTCTCTTCTAGAACCTAAGAGTGGGTTCTTCTTTGGTAGCACAGAGGTGGATGAGTATTACTTCGCTGATGTTGAAAATGCCATCGATCAGCTTCAAATTCTATTGGCTCTTGATTGGGAAAAAAATCGCTTCTTCTATCGAGCCTCTTGGTGATGAAAACATTTAGTCAATATATTTTAGAGGAAATGCCACAATACTATCCGGGTGATATTGTCTATCAAAAGGACAGTAAGTTCACACCCATTAGTGTTAGGAACATTTCAGATTACATTGTTCTGGGAGAACTGGATGAATTCCTTTATGTTGTTCATCCAGAACAAACCATGGGATTTGTTTTTTATGTCCCTGATCTTCAAAAGAAGTCACAAGATGTGATTCCAGTTATGAGGGTTTCTCTCAGGGACACTGTTCTTGGATATAAACAAGCACACTTCCTAAGGATTCGTGAAGCATATGCCAAGAGCAACGTAACTTCAACTTGGTATAATTTGTATGTTGACAAGTTCAAGGGCATTGTTTCTGACAATGAACATCTGGAAGGTGGTAAACGACTCTGGATGTCCTTTATTAAAAAGGCTACAGTGAATCCAGAATACATGGTTTCAAAGGTTGATCTTGACAATATTGAATACAGACATAAAGTCACCACAGAAACTCCAGAATCCGAAATTTGGAGTTTGGATAAGAAAAACAAAAACACGGTTCTTGTATACGAAAAATTGTAAGGTTCATTAATAACACACTAAGGTAAAGTAAAGAAATGAAAAACGTACTCACTCCACTACTGATTAGTCTTATCGGCGGATCGATCCTCATGATCGTTCTTTCGATCTTCCTCTTCCCCTTCGCCGCAATCTGGGCGATCAACACGCTGTTCCCTCAGGCTGCACTGGACTACAACTTCTGGAACTGGCTCGCTGTCATCGCTCTTCGGCTCGTCTTCGGTGCCACTGCATCCTGCAAGATCGATGCTTAGAATTCTGCCCGTAGCCACCGAAACAAGTATTGAAAGAGCGAACACCGTTTAATTAATAACACACTAAGGTAAACTAAGCGCATCAACTGAACAATATGCTCATCATCAACTATCCAAATTGGGTCAAAGAATACAAGCGTTCCAAGGGAGAATATCCAGCGGAATACTATCAAGAGGCAAAGGAACAAAATGAAAGTTCCATTTCTACGATGCATGCAATGCGTCAGAAAGCACTTGACCATCCGAACTATCTGATGTATAGTGAAAGCATCAATGGATCGATGGGTGACTATGAACACGCTCATGTTGTGGGTATTTCAAAGACCCGTGAGAACTTCGACTATCTTTATGAAACCTATGCTGAAAGCAATTTCAATGGAGGGTTCGTGGAAACGAAGATTGGAGAAGACTACATCATGTATGGGTTCAGCTTCGATTGATTAATAACACACTAGAGTATCATAGCAACATGAAGACGCTGTTTTGGAAAGCTTACTATCGCTGGAAGTTCAAGGATCAATACGCTGCTCGTATTCGCAATGCTGGGGTTCTTATGAATGCCATCAACGAAAGCAGTGATGGGAATCTCTCTCACTTCTATAATTATCATGGAGAACAAATTCGTGGATGGCATCGCAAGCGCCCTTCATTTGCTTCTTCCTCTGATCATCCTCTCGCCTCCTATTACAAAAATCGATAATACAAACAACTAAAAATAAAAATTATGCCGAATTTCTGCCAAAATAAATTGACTGTTATCAATCCCTCCCCCGAGTTTAAGGAATTTATCTCTGGAGGACTTGACTTTCAAAAGATTGTTCCTTGTCCACATAATCCATTTGAAGATTCGAATTGGTGTGTTGATAATTGGGGAACCAAGTGGAATGTTGACAAGGATCAAGATCTGAATTTTGATAATGAAGACACCATTTGTTTCGATACTGCATGGAGTCCTCCTATTCCTGTCATTGCAGCTCTCGCTGCTAAGTTTCCCGATCTGAAGTTTACTCTTCGATACTTTGAAGGTGGTAACTTCTTCGGTGGGATTGTGGAGTGGTCCAATGGTGAGGTCACTCTTGATGAAGAACTTGAAGATCATGATCTTGAAGACTTCGCTGAAGAATTCTTCGCTCATGAATTCGTCGAGTTGGATCATGACGACAATGATCTTCTTGACATTCTTGAAGACGAAGACGACGAAGATCTTGAAGAGGATGAGTCCTGATCTATACATCAAAGTCACCTTCACTCTTTATGTGATTGGTTGGGTATACTCCATGTATCACAAGGAATGGTATGAAGCATTCTTTGGATTCACCATGATCGTTTGGGGATTGATGGTTCTCTACGATCTTTGATTAATAACACACTAGGGTAAGATGTTGACATGTCCTACGTAACCATTCTTGAAAGCGAGTTTGATGCAATCTTTCGTCCTGAGCGTAATTGGGTGAAGGAGTATAGTGGTCATGCAAAGGAGATTATTTATACCAAACGCTTTATTAGCAAACCAGATGTGATTGTTAAGGTTTACAGCAGCATTCATAAAAATGACGGCATCAGTCGTGGTTGCGGCAAAGATGCTATTCGGGTGTGTGCTGTCAATACTAAAACGGATCGCGGTGTTGTGAAAAGCAATCGTATCAATAGGGTTCCGGGTTGGGAAGATCGTCTTAAAAAGAAAGTCACTCAAGTTTGGGACACGGTTCTTGGAATGTGAAATCACCCAAGTCCATTAATAACACACTAAGCTAAGTTACCAACATGCAACACGAACTCAGCAACGTCCGCGTTTATTTCAATTTTCATAAGAAAATGATTTCCGTTCAAGCCAAGGTGAATGGAAGTTGGAAAGTTGTTAAGCATGTCGAAGATATTCTTTTGAAGAACGTCAAGTTCAAGGTCAGTGAAGCGGGTCGTCAGCGTGTTATCAAGAACAAGCGCAAGAATGTTCATGCCTATGTTTATGGCGAAGTCATTGAAAGTCTTCCTCATCCTATGAATTTGATTTTCAACTCTGTTAATTATAATCCATACAAGATGGAACGCTTTCAAGTTCAAAATCAATACGTGGATCGTGCCGATTTCGTTATGATTAACGGTTGCCGTGTCTATGCTGCCAACGACAACTAATAAAACATGGACCCTGAACTAAAAGAAAAGCTTCTAAAGCAATTGGGCATGGCTGTTCTTAATATTCTGGAGCGTGATAAAGAATGGACAGTGGACACATTGGATAAAATTGTAGATGCTGCCTGTGATCTCAGGCTTGCATACATCGACGACAAAGATTATCTATTCAAGCAAGTTGAGTAATAAATAAAAATCATGAGCCTCAAAAAAGCCTAATGCTTAACATGAAAGTAAACTCTTACAAGAAAATCAAAAGGCAGGCTATTGCGCAAGCTAATAAAAATCGAAAATACCTGTTGAGCGACTCAGAATTGGAAGAAATTAAACACGCTGAAGATGCTATGGTAGAAGCTAGGACAGTGTGGGAAAACTACCGAAAAGGCAAATGCTTTGCCGAATATTACTTATCCCCCTGTGTTTGCAAGGAACTCCCTTTGTATGAAGAGCTTTATCTGAATGTCCTAAAGCCTTTGTCTGATAGATACAATGAACTCCTAAGATTGGAAGCTAGAAAATATCTCGACTTGATTTCAGAGTACGAGAAATCTCTCTTGCAAACGAGAAAAAATAAGCTAGAATACCTAAAAAAATCATGAGCCTCGAAAAAGCAATTCAACACGGTAAAGAAAAGCGCAAGCGTTATTATAACAGCGCCGACTTCGATCATAGTTGTCGTCCTCATGGTGGCTGTCCCTACTGCGAAAACAATCGTAAGTTTGCGGATAAGAAAGCTCGCAACAAAGCAAACAAGGAAGAACAAGAAAATGAATTCTTCGGGCTTTGGCCCGATCCAGTGGATGCTCTTATGAGCGTTGAAGAAGAGCTTATTGATAAAATGGGCTGGGATAACTATAAAGAACTACACGAACAATAACATGGACTACTTTCAAATTACTTACAGCAGTATGATTCCTTCACATGGAACCATGAGCGAGCCTCGTCTTCTTACCAAGAAAGAGCGCAAGGAGAAGGGTCGAGATGCCTATGCGAATTATGTCGCAAGCATTATTCTTAAAGCATTTTCATATCACGATATCTCGAAATTCTCTGTTCGATGGAATTACTACAATATGATTGTGCATATTTCTGAAACAGAAATCAAAGTTGAATATTTCAATGATTGTAAAAGTTGGAATTGGGTTCATACCTATCCGTTTACTACAAAGAGTGAATATGTGTCAACTGTAAAAAATTGGCTCAAGGGTCAAGATCCTTGTTTCAATGCCAAGATCGTGAAGACTCTTGATAAAATCATCCGAGACAAGAAATCTGTCGAGGGGATGAAGAAAAAGCAAGAACTAGTATTCAGGGAACTACAAAAACTAGAAATGCTGGAGATCCCCTTTTAATTAATAACACACTAGGGTAAGATTGCGCCATGCAACGCAACGTTCAAAAGGAAATCGTCGAAAAGGTTGAAGAGTGCTTCTTGATCGCTGAAAAGTTCTTTAACAAGACTTTCGAGCGTCCGAAGAATATCATCTTCAAGCGCAATGGAACCTGTGGTGGTCATAGCAATTACTTCAAGCGCGAGCTTATGTTTCAGCTTGACATTGCTGAGCACAATGCCGATGACTTTATCAAACAAGTTGTGCCGCATGAAGTCGCTCACTATGTTCAGCGTGCTGTCTACGGTTATGATGGTGTGCGTCCTCATGGTCGTGAATGGAAATACATCATGGTGCGTGTCTATAAACTCTCTCCTGATCGCTGCCATAATTATGACACCAGCGTTACCAAGACCCGCAAGCGCAGTCGCTTTATGTATAGCTGTGGATGCAGCACCACTCACAGCATTTCCAGCGTTATTCATAATCGGATTCAATCTGGTAAGAAGCGTTACTCTTGCAACAAGTGCCGTCAGACGATCCGGTATAATTACCCGACCAAGCCTGCCGTTCATATCATTCAACTCTCTGATATTCAACGCAGGATGATGGAGCTTCACAAGAAAAGTTCCACCCCTGCTTGACATCCTCCGATCATCAAATACAATAACAACATGGGACCGCAACTAAAACTAGCAACACTAATATCACTAACTGCAACCGTCATTGCAATCATCGCATTCGTAATCTCAACCATTCTATAACACATGAACACTAAAGAGTCAGCCGCCATCTTCATTCAGAAGCTCAAGGAATACGATCTAAAGATCTCAAAGATCAATGGGGAACCTTCGCAAGAATTTCCAGAGGATCTTTATGATCGAATCCTTTCCGAAGAAAGTGTAGATCTTACTTTTGATATTGATAATCAAGAGTTTAGCATCAAAGTCTCCATCGATGAAGACACCGCAATTGTCGTCTATGACTACCACGAAGTCTTCGATGATATTGCGGAGGACATCAGGAGTTATCATACCATCGTGGATGGTGATTAATAATAACACACTAGGGTAAGATGGTGGCATACTCCGACACTTACTGAATCATGATCACTCCAAAGGATATTACAAACTTCTCCCGAAGCACACATGAACTTCAAGCATTCTTTTTGTTTGGTTTGTTCTGTGCTGGAAAGAACAGCGATTATGCCAGTAAGTGTCTGAGTCGCCTACTGTCTAAAAATACAGAGGAACCTTTCAAGACTCTTAAAAATCTTGGTGAGGTCGGCATTCATAATGCTCTGGTTGCTTCTCGCATTGGTCAATATTCAAGGTTGACAAAAGGCATCATGCAAGCACTGGAACTCGATCTTGCAACTTGTTCATTGGAAGATCTCATGAATATTCATGGAGTCGGTCCCAAGACTGCAAGGTTCTTCCTTCTTCATACTAGGTCTGGCTGTGAGTGTGCTGTGCTGGATACTCATATCTTGAAGTTCCTACGTGATCATCAAGTGGATGCTCCCAAGAACACTCCCACGAATTACAAGCAATATCTTGATCTTGAAAAGAAATTCATTTATCTTGCGAAGATTAATTTTCCCTCTATGTCATTGGCGGATATTGATTTGACTCTCTGGATGAAATACTCTGGAAGGCTGGATGAAGACCAATACTTGCTTTAACTCTAAACAAAAAATATGAAAAACAAAACTAACCTACTGAATCCTACTCCTGCACAAATCAAGCATCGCAATCGCCTTTGGGCAAAGGCTCTTCTTCAGAATGATCGAAAGGCCCGAGGGGAAATGCATGGCATTCGTGGTGGTCGTTGTTGCCTTGCTGTAGCTCAAGATGTAGCTATTGAACACGGTGCTTTGGATGCATCTCTCCGAAAGGAAGACTGTCATAATTTTCCTCATGATAATGTATGTCGTTTCTTTGGATGGAAGACTAATAATCCAAAGCTGAATGTCAATGTTGGTGACAAGTTCGTCAAAGAGGAAGCATCCACTCTGAATGATGGAGATGATAACTTTAGTGGGATTGATATTGAAAACTCCAAGATTCGACATAAGGGTCTCTCACACAAGCAAATCGCTGAATGCGTTCTGAATACCTTTGTGCGTTCTGAACCCAATCAAAGCTTCAAGGTGAAGTAAAGGAACTCAGTTATAATCATATTGCAGACCAAAACAAAAGATCACATGAAATCCGAGATTGACATTATCATCGAAACCGCCAAGTATTATAACTCTAGCAACACCGCTGTTAATAATATTGGTGCCTGTACCTATATGAATGAAGATGGTGATATGTGCGCCGTTGGTCGTTGTCTATCCGAGGAAGGCATGAAGATCTTTAAGGAGTTTGAAGATAAGAATTCAGCAAACGACACCTCTGTTATTTACTTTTTCAAGCTGTATGGAAAAGATAATTTTCAAAATGCTCTGAAGGAAGAGTATCGTGGTCATGATATTGTTTTCTGGCAAAAGCTTCAACAACTTCATGATTCCAAGTATAGTTGGTATGAAGATGGCATCAATAACTTTGGGTTTGATCTGATTGGCAAACTTTTTGGTTTAGATAAAGGTTTCTTGGTAAAAGAAGCTCTCGCCAAGTAACCTTCTCATTAATAACACACTAGGGTAAGATAGCAGCATACACCAAAGCAAAATGAAAAGCCAAACTGAAATCGTCATCGAAACTCTCAAGTTCTACAACGCAAGCAATCGTGGATACAATAAAGATGGCGACCATTGCACCTATTATGATGAAGCCACAGGAAACAAATGCGCTGTGGGTCGATGCATCGATGATAGTAAAATCGAAAGTGTTTCCGATTGTGAGAAAGAGTCTATCAAAAATACTGGTGGTAGTCCAAATGTTGAAAACTTGGATAGCTTTTTCAAGGGCATTGATAATCTGCTAAAGCCTGAGTATCATGGACACTCTGTTGGCTTCTGGGAAAGTCTTCAATACATCCATGACTGCACTCACTTTTGGGATGAAGATGGCTTCGTTGCAGATGAGCACAATATCCGATATATCAAGATTTGTTTTGGGGAAAAGATCGCTGATGCTGTGAAGGAAGCATTCAGCAATGACCGAGACCCCAGCCTCTTGGAAAAAACCGCGTAATTATTATTTCAACTTTTCCACCACAAAAAAGTAACTACAACACCTTCATTTAAAAACCATACAACGCATAATCACTGATGAATAAAGACAACGCACACCTATACCTGCCTCTAGTACAAGCACTCGCAGAGGGTAAAACCATTCAAGTTTATCTCCCATATAACAAGACATGGGTGGATAAAGACAATCTTAAATTTGATGCTTCTCCAGACCAATATCGCATCAAACCAGAAATCATCAAGCAAGAGTTCTATTATATTATTCATAAGGAGGATGCCAATAATCCACGGGGTTATTATTTTTATACATACAATGATCTATCAGCAGCCCAAAATTATCTCAAGGAGATTGATCCAAAGGGAGAAAAGTATGTGATTATGCATGCAAAAGCGTCGAGTATGGCGGGTATTTGATGCCAAAAATGCACGAAAATACACGAAAATACACTCAGAATACATAATACTTTCATGTGTAGGCACTTGCAAATATAACCAATCAGCTATATAACCAATCAGTTATATTTCCCTCCCAAGTCCTTAACGATAAACCTTCTATACATAAAACTAGCATTCATGAAGATCAAATAAATACATCCCTCATGAATGCAGAGGGTAGAAAGATACCGAAGATTAATTACACACTAGGGTAAGCTGAGGTCGATGAATACGAAAACATTCAAAGATAAACTCTCCGCATGTAAAGATTATGAAGATCTCTTCTCTCTGATGCGTATCACTCCAAAAGACATTCTTAAAGATTTCGTGTCTTCTCTTGAGAATGCAAAAGAATACATTGAACTCACAATGCGTGATGAATGTTTTCTGAATACCGCAAAGGGTTATCTTTCGTATAAAGGTTGAAAGAATAAAAAAACGAGCTGGGTATACTCATGAAACTGCCCAAACTCATTAATAACACACTAAGCTAAGATCGCCATCGTCATGCAAACCACATCACCATCTCTCACCGCTGAACAAATCACCAATAAGATTCTTACTTGCAAAGGTAACTTTGTGAAGGTTTATTGGAAGAGTAATCCTTCTCCCGCCGCTGTTCATAAAAAGAATGGCGTAGTTCTTGAGAAAGTCACGAATGCCGTTGTTCGTGCTGGTATTGATTTCTCCAATCTCACTTCTGTTAAGGAAGGCATTGAGAATGGAGAACGCGGCGAAGTTCAAAGTTTGCCGTGGGGTGAATGGAAGCATTTCCCGTATGTCATCCTTCATAAGGAAAAGGAATACATTCGCCTTTACCCTTCCGTTGCAAATACTCCGAAGGTGAAGTATTTTGTCAACGATGAAGAAGTGGATAAGAATACCTTCGCCACGTATCTTACTAATAGCGAAGCAAACAAGCTTCTCAATCCTGAGGAAAAGCCTATTGAATGCTTCACCGTCAGCGCCGATAATATTCTTGGCACCGAGGATTACAATGAACTGATCGCAGAGTAATATCAATAAACTTCGAGCTGGGCATCTCAATAAACTGCCCGCTTTCATTATGAAAAACGAATTGGATCTTGCATTCATTGCATGGGTAATCATGCTGGCACTGGCGTTCTTTTATACCATGGCTGGCTTTTTCATTGGTTACGGAATCGGGCAATTCATTAATAACACACTAGACTAAGGTAGCGGCATGGCAATTCTGACCACCTCCAACACGAAGATCAAGAAAGGCGAAACTTCCGGTTTTAAGACTGCTGGCATTCACCTTGCTCCTGCTAAACTTAGCGGTTATAATACTTGCATTGCGGCATCTCATGGATGCGCTGCGGCTTGTCTTAATACCGCTGGCATGGGAAGCTTTAGCAATGTTCAAGCTTCCCGCATTGCTAAAACCAAAGCGTTCTTTGAAGATCGCAATGCATTCATGGTTTCTCTTATCAAGGAAATCAAAGCTATGATTAAGAAGTGCGCCAAGCTCAATCTTACTCCCGCTTTCCGCCTTAATCTTACCAGTGACATTGCTTGGGAAAGCATCAAACACGACGGTATGAATATCATGGAAATGTTCCCTGAGGTGCAATTCTATGATTATACGAAGATCCCGAAGCGTATGCTTATGTTCACCCGTGGGGAGCTTCCTAAGAATTATCATCTTACTTTCTCCCGTAGCGAGAATAATCAAACGCATGTGGACATTGTTATGGCATGCGGCGGCAATGTCGCGGTTGTTTTCCGTGGTGCTCTTCCTAATACCTACAAGGGTAAGAAAGTGATCGACGGTGATATTAATGACCTTCGCTTCCTTGATCCTAAAGGCGTCGTGGTGGGTCTTGTTGAGAAAGGGCGTGCTAAGAAAGACGCTTCTGGTTTTGTGGTGGAACCGGAATAAATAGAAAACGAGCTGGGCATCTCAATAAACTGCCCGCCCCTTTTCTGTTAGACGATTTCTTGTAAGCCTTATAGATCAAGGCTTACAAGTTTTTTCTCCCTAGGCTTTCCTTTTACAAATTACACACTATGCAAACCATTAATAAAGCAAACTCCGTCACCGTTCTTCAATGGAGCGACGGCAGTATCAATAAATTCAAGCGGGGGGACAGCAATATCGCTGACTTCATTGCATGGAAGCGAATGAAGTTCCCGAATATTCGCATCGTTTGTCGTTATAACGCGCCCTTGGAGCTATTCAAAAGCTGTTAGAGCGAAAATTAGAAACGTTGATATATCAAGGATTAAAGTCGATTTCTCCCTAGGGTTTGATTCGATTTTAATTCTTACATGCGGGCAGTGTGTAATACATACACACTGCATGCATTCCCGTGGTATTAATAACACACTACGGTAGGATCGGGCCATGCAAGCGACGGTCGCTTCGCAGTAACCACCACCTCCATCTTATTATGACCCCTAGCACTCATCAACTTGGTATTTTTAACTGGATTGAAAACGGCACTGGCCATGCCATTGTTAATGCCAAGGCTGGCAGCGGTAAAACTACCACCGCTATTCAGGGAATCACCCGTATGAAGGGCAGTGTCCGCATGCTGGCTTTCAATAAGAAGATTGCAGTTGAATTGCAAGACCGTCTTGCAAGTATGGGTTGCCCGCATGCTTCCGCTGCTACTTTCCACTCTGAAGGCATGAATGTCTTCATTAAGAATAAGCCCGGTGCCAAGGTCAACTCTGGCAAGGTTTACAATATCGCTGGTCTTTTCACCGAAAGCGGATCTCTTATGAAGTGCCGCATGACTCTCTGCAAGCTTATCGGCTTTGCTAAGAACAGCGGTTTTGGTATCGAGGGTTGCCCGTCTATTGATGACACTCAGGCTTGGGTTGACATTATTCGTCATCAGGACATTGATATCGACATGGACGTTGATATTGCTGAACTGATTGAGGTGGCCAAGCAAATCCTTGTTCTTAATAATCGCGATGTCAAGACCATTGATTTCGACGACATGATCTATCTCCCCCTGCTGTTTGATCATAAGTTCAACAAGTATGATTGGCTTATTGTTGACGAAGCTCAGGATACGAATGTCGTTCGTAAGCTCATGATGGGCAAGATGCTTAATGA
>SXGQ01062800.1_pt1 | contig 36042 bp, 29 predicted proteins | sample 3178371 | NCBI WGS metagenome assembly SXGQ01 (sample SAMN11356859, study PRJNA531348) | freshwater metagenome | isolation source: freshwater sample F1-20 | place: China: Fuxian Lake, Yuxi | collected 2017-12-25 | reverse complement strand
TTCCATCAAATACTCATTCAATAGAGGGGCAATCTGAAAACTCACGTGCTGAAATTTTATCGAAAGATTTTTCCATTATGGCTCCATTGAAAAAGAGAACATATATCAAGACTATGAATCCCCCTTATGTTCTTTTAAAACCAACCATTGAAGATGGCAAACCTATTCGTGCTTGGGCCATTCAAATCGAAGATGAAAACAATACCATTTATAGTATATCAGGCAATGGAAATATACCCGATACAATGCTAAAATGGCGAATCGCACCTTCGCAAAGCATGGAAGATAAACCATATACGGTCAAGTTTACTGCAATAGACACACTTGGAAAAACGCATAAATGGACAACATCTATTGCAACCGAACGCTTAACATTGAAGAAAAAACAAGAATTACAAATTAATGATACACTCATTGAACGGTTTGCGCTCATTTTGTTTGAATTTAACAAGTCAACCCTCAGCTCTGCTAATCAGCAAATAGCCAAAACGATACGTGAATCCATTAAAGACAACTCTTTTGTCACTATCAGCGGACATACAGATCAAAGTGGTAATATAGAATATAACACTGCTTTGTCTCAATCTAGATGCAAGGAAGTTCAACAATTTCTTCAACTTCCGGATGATAAAGTGACAATAATCCCATTGGGTGGAAAAACCTATCCCTTCACGAATCAATCTCCGCAAGGAAGGGCTTATTCTCGTACGGTCTTTGTAGAAATCCGAACTCCGGTATCTGCTGCAAAGAAATAAGCATATTTCCTTACGTGTATTCACTCCAATTCTCTAAATTTGCCATGAATTATTGAGTCAAATTCAGCCTCGGACAACCCTACATGCCCTATACCAAGTTAACAACCCCTGAAAAAGGTCAGAAAATTACCGTCAACTCTGACGGTTCATTAAATGTACCTGATAATCCAATCATCCCATTTATTGAAGGTGATGGAACCGGTCCTGATATTTGGGCATCTTCAGTTCGCGTCATGAATGCAGCCGTTGAGAAGGCATATGGCGGAACAAAAAAGATTGAATGGTTTGAGATTTTTGCCGGCGAAAAATCAAATGAAGTGTATGGTCCCAATACATGGCTTCCGGAAGACACTTTGACCGCACTTCGTGAATATGTTGTTGGCATCAAAGGTCCTCTCACAACACCGGTTGGTGGTGGCATTCGATCCATAAATGTTGCTTTGCGACAAATGATGGATTTGTATGTTTGCCTTCGTCCTGTTCGATATTTCCAAGGTGTTCCCTCCCCAGTGAAACATCCCGAACTAGTGGACATGATCATATTCCGTGAAAATACTGAAGACATTTATGCCGGAATAGAATTCAAGGCAGGAGAACAAGATACTGCCTCACTGTTATCATTTCTTGAGTCGACTTTTCCAGCATTTCATAAAAAGATTCGTTTTGGCACAGAATCACCTGAGCTTGTAGGACTTGGCATCAAGCCTGTTTCCGCTCCGGGTTCAAAACGTCTAATACGAGCAGCAATCAAATATGCCATTTCTCAAAAAAGAAAAAGCCTCACCTTGGTGCATAAAGGCAATATCATGAAATTCACTGAAGGTGCATTCAGAGATTGGGGATATGAACTAGTACGCGAGGAATTTTCAGATCAGGCAATTGGCTGGGATGATTGTGGCGGAAATCCCGGAAACAAGCTGCTTATCAAAGACTCCATTGCAGATGCATTTCTTCAACAGATTCTTACAAGGCCAGCTGAATATGATGTAATTGCAACATTGAACCTCAATGGCGATTATATCAGCGATGCATTGGCTGCCCAAGTTGGTGGGATCGGTATTGCTCCGGGAGCCAACATTAATTATGATAATGGATATGCGATCTTTGAAGCCACTCATGGTACGGCACCGAAATATGCAGGACTTGACAAAGTCAATCCTGGATCCGTCATTCTATCCGGTGAAATGATGTTCCGTTATATGGGTTGGAATGAAGCCGCTGACTTAATTATCAAAGGAATGGACGGAGCCATCTCCGCAAAAACAGTCACCTATGATTTTGCACGACTGATGGAAGGTGCAACAGAAGTGACTTGCTCTGCTTTTGGTGATGCAGTCATTAAGCACATGTAATTTTATTTCGCGATGAAACTGAGGGGAGACGCGGTTTAGCAATGTACACGCGTCTCTTTTTTTGTTCACTTACACTTTCGCATTGATCATGGCAGCAAAGAAAACGAAATACATCTTTATTTCCGGAGGAGTGCTATCCTCTCTTGGTAAAGGGATTGCATCTGCATCTTTAGGGCTATTGCTGAAACAACGAGGTCTTTCTGTCACAATCATGAAATTTGATCCCTATATCAATGTTGATCCGGGAACAATGAATCCACAACAGCATGGCGAAGTGTATGTCACGGATGATGGAGCCGAGTGCGATCTTGACTTAGGTCATTATGAACGATTCCTTGATGTTGATGGAACTAGGGCCAATTCAGTTTCTTCGGGACAAGTATACTTTGAAGTAATACAACGCGAAAGACAGGGACAATATCTAGGGAAAACTGTACAAGTCATCCCCCATATCACCGATGAAATCAAACGAAGAATGACTATTTACGATAAAATGTTTGATATCGTGATCATTGAAATTGGTGGAACTGTTGGAGATATTGAGTCTCTTCCATTCATGGAATCCGTGAGGCAATTATGCATGGAAAAAGGCCCAAAAAGTACACTGAATATTCATTTGACCTATGTGCCATACATAAAGTCAGCAGGCGAACTCAAAACCAAACCAACGCAACATTCTGTTAAAATGTTAATGGAAATGGGTATCAGGCCAGATATACTCCTATGTAGAACCGAACAGGCAATCAATAAAGAATTGAAAAGTAAGATTGCTTTATTCTGCAATGTTGAAGAAGACTCTGTAATCGAAGTCTTGGATGCCGAAACCATTTATGAAGTACCCATGAGTTTGGCCAAACGGAATTTGGACCAAATCGTGTTGAGAAAATTCTCAGTCACACCAGGAAAAATTGACCTTGATACTTGGACCAAATTTGTCAATCGCATCAAGCAACCAAAACATACGGTCAATATTGCCCTAGTAGGAAAATACAATCAAGTAAAGGATTCATACAAAAGCATTTTGGAAGCTTTCGTCCATGCAGGAGCAATCAATAATGCAAAAGTTGATATCACCTGGATTGATTCTGAATCAATTACAAGAAGCAATGTAGCATCAGTGTTAAAAGGTATGCAAGGTATTCTTGTTGCCCCTGGTTTTGGTTCAAGAGGAATTGAAGGAAAAATCGAAGTCATCAAACATGCTCGGGAGCAAAAAATCCCATTTTTTGGAATTTGTCTTGGCATGCAATGTGCCGTGATTGAATTTGCCCGAAATGTAGCTGGATTGAAAGATGCCCATTCTGCGGAATTCAAGAAAGGCAAAGATTTGGTGATTCATTTGATGTCAGCCCAGAAACAAGTAACGGACAAAGGCGGTACAATGAGATTGGGCTCTTATCCTTGTACAATACGCAAGGGTACGATTGCTCATGCTGCTTATGGATCCGATACAATCAGTGAGCGTCACAGACATCGTTATGAGTTTAATAATGCCTACAGAAAAACGCTCGAGGATCATGGCATGAAACTTAGCGGAGTTTCACCTGATACCACTTTGGTAGAGATTATTGAATTAAAGAGCCATCCTTGGTTCGTTGGGGTGCAGTTCCATCCGGAATATAAATCAAGAGCTGTCAAAGGACACCCCCTCTTTATAAGTTTCGTGAAAGCTGCATTACAGAAGAAATAACATTACTGAAATGTTTGCCCTTTCCAATGGACGTCTCTTTTTAGCAAGAGCATAGCCACCATTATTTCTATAAATATCATGAATAACATGCCCGGAATAATCCAAGGCAATTGTTTCATGCGCTTTATGGCCGTTAGAGATGGCAAAATCAAGAAACAGTCACATAGTATCCTCATCCCAAAAATGGAAACAGTCCCATTAAAGTCACCCTGAATAATTGTCGATAAAACACTACCCCAAAATACAATAGCAAAAAACACGAATAAGTGTTTTTTCCATCCCAAAGCTTCAGAACCTCGTACCCAGCGATGTTGCTGACTGACAAAACCTTTCCAGTCTTTGCAAGGCAAAGTACTTACCGCATTTTCACCATTAATTGGATAGAGTATCTTATATCCACCATTTGCAATTCTTTGTAATAAGAGCAAATCTTCTGTTACTGAGAAGGGGATTCCTGGATATCCACCAACTTCCCTGTAAACAGAGGCTCTGATTGAGAGATTATTTCCGAAACAGCCCAAAGGCATACCCAATGCAACCCCGGCTGAAGCGAGTGTGTGATTCATCAGCCATTCCATGTCTTGCATGTGGTGGAATAATGACTGAGCACGAATTGTTGTAAAACCTGCAACCATTGCAACTGCTTCATTACCAAAGTAGAGTTTTACTTTTTGTATCCATCCATCAGGGAAAGTACAATCGGCATCTGACATCATGATGATATCTCCTGAGGATGCCATGATTCCTGCATGAATCGCTCCGGGCTTACCTCGAAGATTACCACTTCGATCTTCTGTTAATTGAATGCCTTTAAAGCGATTATCCTTCTTTACAAATGCATCTATGACTATTTGTGTTTCATCGGAAGAACGGTCATTTACGATAATAAACTCACAAAAATCAGCATTCTGCTTCATTAGTGATTCAAGGCAGGCTGGAAGATTCTCGGCTTCATCTCTTGCCGGTATGACAACCGAAACTGTGAGTGAATTATTTGGAAATGATAAGGACCCAATTCTACGAGATTTCAATACTCCAAAAGCAAAAAAAAGTGTTTTTGCTATGAAGATAGTAAGCACGAGATCGATCAATACCATAAGATCGCTCAAGAATAGGAAAGGCCGTTAATGGAAATAAGGCACTATGAATGAATGCCGGAGGCGAGTCTGCCAATGCTATGATATTCGAAACCTTCGGATGCTATGATTTCAGGATCAAAGAGATTACGTCCATCAAAAATCAAATGATGTTTCATGGTTTTGCGCAATACTGCAAAATCCGGTTTTCTGAATTCATTCCATTCTGTTGCAATAATCAGCACATCGGCGTCTTGTAAAGTGCCATATGCAGAACTTGCAAATTGAATTGAATCACCATAAATAGTCTTTGTATTAGGAATTGCTTCCGGATCATATGCTGATATGTGAGCACCTTTTTCGAGTAATCGATCAATAATAGTATATGCAGGCGCTTCCCTTACATCATCGGTATTTGGCTTGAATGACAACCCCCACAAGGCAATCTTAGCCCCTTTGATAATTGGTACCCTATCAATTACTTTTTCCACGAATCGTTGTATTTGACGTGCATTTGCATCTTCCACCGCATGAATGATACCAAGTGGTGTTCCAACAGCATCGGTGGAATGAAGAAGCGCTTTAACATCTTTTGGGAAACAGCTTCCACCATATCCAATGCCCGCAAAGAGAAATCTTTTTCCAATTCTTGAATCTGATCCTATACCAATTCGAACATTTTCTATATCCGCACCAATTGTTTCACAATATGCGGAAAGTTCATTCATGAATGATATTCTCATCGCCAAAAAACAATTTGCTGCATATTTTGTGATTTCTGCACTTTTTTCGTCCATCACATAAATTGGGTTACCGCTTCGGAGAAAAGGTTCATAGATATCTCTCATCACATGTTCTGCTTTGGGATTGGAGGTACCCACAACAACACGATCAGGTTTCATGAAATCTTCTACTGCAAATCCTTCACGCAAAAACTCAGGATTACTTACGACTTCAATTTCAAAACCAGGGGCAGCATTTCTACATATGGAGCGAACTTTATCAGCCGTGCCTACAGGAACAGTACTTTTATTTACAAGAATTCGTAGATCAGTTATATTCTCTTTTTTTATGATTTCAGCAATATTCTTTGCTGCATCCATAACATAATTCAAATCAGCAGAACCATCTTCACCTGGAGGTGTAGGTAAACATAAAAACAGAATGGTGCATTGTTTGACAGCAAGTTCTATGTCAGTTGAAAATTTTAAACGACCATTGCTAATATTACGTTCAAGCAGATGTTCGAGCCCAGGTTCATAAATGGGCATTTTACCTTGAAGCAAGGTTTCAACTTTATGTTGATCTACATCAATGCAAAGAACATTATTTCCACTTTCAGCGAAACATGTACCGGTTACAAGACCGACATATCCTGTTCCGATGATTCCAATCGTTTGTGACATATTAGGGTTGATTCAGAAGTTTCAGAATAACGAGCGCCAAGATTACCAAGGCGCAAACAGATAGTGCAAATTTAATGAAACTACGTGCCACTTTCAGCACAATTAACAGGACAATCACCCCAATCAAGAAAAGGATAATTATGGGGAATTGCTCGAATATTTGGGGAAAATCAGGCATGTTGATGAATTAATTAGGCTTGAATGTGAAGGTAATCGTTCCTGTCATCTGAAGATCTGCCTCCAAACGATTAAACTTCCATTTTTTAAGAGTTTTCATAGACACACCCTCCAAACTGGGGTCCCCCTTGGTCATTGGCCTCATTTCACCTACAGTTCCATCCGGAAGAACGGTAAATCGTATTTTGATTGAAACTAATTTTGTGAGGGTTTCAGGACTGGGGGGCATAACTTTATTCAATACTGTCCGATTACCACCACCGCCCCACTCAATATCACCTAGACCCATTCCTTTTCCAGATCCTGTGCCTTTATTTCCTAAACCTGTTCCTGTACCAACACCGGATCCAATCGATGAACCTTTCCCTTTCATAGAATCTATGTCGGTTTTATTAATTGCAGAAACATCTTCTTTTGCGGTCAAGTTTGAGGTTGATAAAGGATCAATTGGCGATGATGTAGATCTTGTTTTGCCGGCATCTTGCAATGGATTTTCAGGTTTAGCACCGGATGAAGCATCTCCTTCTTTGGCCAAATTTCCTTTGCTCTTTCCTGTTCCGTCACCCTCACCAAAATTCAATAAAATGATGGGTTGACTATTGTATTCTTGTTGCAGTGGTTCAATATTGATTGATGTATAGGAAAACCAAATCAGCAAAAGGAGCATGAACATCAAAGCTATGCCAAATCCACGAGCGGCATAACGATCCCACAGCACCTGAATATTATAGGTGAATTGTGTCTCATTATGTCTCTCTCTCAAATGCATGATCTTCTCACTTTACTCTTTCAACCCAGGCATTTGTATATCCTGCTTTTCTCGCTGCATTTTCTGCTTGATCTCGTTCAGAATATCCTCCAAAACGAACACGATACCATGTCTTTCCTTTCAAGGATCTTTTGCTCATAAATGCTGAAGAAACACCTTTGGATTTTAATTTTCGCAATGCGGCATCAGCTTCATCTTTAGAAATACTAGCCATTACTTGCACTGAGTATTCAGCACCTGTACTCTTGCTCTTTTCTTTGATTACCGGCTCTTTCCTTTCTTTCTTTTTGGGAACATCAAATGTTTCATCCAGCACTTGTTGTTTTGCCTGACTTTTGTTCATCGCAGGCTTCTTCTGAGCGGGCTTTGGACGCACCAGGTCTTTTTTTGCAATCAGTACCGGTTCTTTTCGCTTAGCTTCAATCTTAGGTGCAGGTTGTGGCATAGTTTGCCTTTCAACCTTAGAAATTTTTGCCGGCTGTTTATCTTTTTGAATGGAAGGAGATTGAATTCCTTGTCCTTTTTCATTGTATTCAGGATATGATTTTGCAGGTACAGGATCAGGAGGAGCAACTTTCTTAGTCGGCGCTCTTTGTTCAATCGGTGCTTGTTCAGCGATCTGATCTTGTTTTTGAATTATTTTCTCTACAGGTCTCTGAACTTCATTCTGTTCTTGAACTTGATCATCATTTCTCTCATTATTACCTATGCTTTTGCCTTGGGCTAGCTGCATTCTTGCCAAATAATCCTGCACACGTGCTAGTGAGTCTTGTTCGCGTGTTTCATCGAGAATCTCCTTATCTTTTGCAATAGCTTTTTCCACCTCAGAAATCGTGTCTGCTGACTGGGTAATTTTTTCAGATGATTGTTTTTCGGATGTATTTGGCAATACGAACCACAATAAAGCCAACACAGATAGTGTTAATACTGCTATGAGACCTATTTTTTTTGTGGATGTTTTTTCTTCTTCCGGAAGTGCATTCGGTTGAACATAGGAAATAAATCCTGAAGATGAATCAGAACGAGACTTCTCTCCTTGTGTATCTGATGGAGCTGATGATTGAGACTTCCCATGCATGAATGTTTGATTATCAGATTCGCCGAATCCACCAAACTCATCTTGTGGTTGTTGTTGATTGCTCATATGGCAATGTCCTCATTAGAAAAGATATCTTGCACCTAGTGCCACAAATGTTCCCCGCTCACGGAATCTAGTCCAAAGATACACAGAAGCATTGAGGATATTATCTATTCGAAGATAAGCTTCGAAGTCCTTTTGAATGGTATAATTCATTCGAGCATTGGCCATGATATAAGAAGGTATATCTATCAGACCCTCCTTATCGACCGTTCTGGAACCTATATGCTCGACAGAAAAGACAGATTGCATGGAACTTGACCACATACGCTCATATCGTAATCCTATTGTAAGTGGAGCAATCATGGGAATGGCAATATCCTGATTTGCTTGGGAACTATGGGTATATGATGCAAATCCACCGATGGTTGAATGCCCCCATACTTTCCACTGGGTTTCAAATCGCATGTCCAACAATGTTGCTGAAATGTAATCAATGTCAAATCCGGCAAACTTTCCTATTTCAAGCGAATTGGGAACCATTACCGGAATATTCGAGGAAGAACGATATGATAACTTTATTGAAGATGATACATCGATTGATGGGTGCCATTGTAACATGGGAGCTATATCTATATCATCTCTTCTGAATGAAATAACAGGACTATTCATTACATATGGATTGATTGCGAGCATTTGTGAAAGCGATGAATTATTCAGACCTGATCTTATGTGCATATAGGCTGTAAACTCTGAAGATAGTCGATAATCAATATCACCCATCAGAGAGATTGCTCCAAATTGCACACCTTGAGAATTCATTGCTGATTGAAAACCAGCACTACCTCGAATAGTTAAATCGCCACTGGTCCAGATGGTAGAAGCCCCTGCTTGTAAAAAATTATAATCGGAATCTTCGCCATAGGAATGCAGATCAACTAATAAAGAAGTTGTGATAGGCATCCCCATCAATGGCATTGTAATATCAGCAAACCCTTTGATCCGTGCATCTGAAAATGCACTATCAGAAGTTTCTATTGAAAGGGACTGCCATAGAGCACCCATTGCATAGGAATATTCACCAACTATACCCTTGACATCAACATGCGCCCCTATATCGTTCATGGAACGATCCAACACAAATTGCTTGTCGGCACCGAATAGCTTAAATGACTTATTGGCATAAGTGAACCCTGATTCAGTGCGACTTCCTCCGAAGAATATGAATTTTTTTGGAGCATCATAACTTGCACGCAAGGATATGCCTGCTTTTGTATAATCAGCATTATCAACATGACCTGAACTACGTTCAACATTTCCAAATACATCAATTGCATATCCACCGGATGAAAATGAATATCCGGCATTGATATATGGAGTGACAAATATGCCAAATTCACCCATGACATAACCTTGTACTGAATAGGGCCTCATTGCACTAGATGGTAAAGGCACAGTAGGCAATAATGGTACAGGTATCTTAACATCTGTATTGATTGAATCTAATTCTGCTTTTGAGAGTGTCCCCGGTTTTGACGGCTTCATTTTTAAGCCGCCTTTGATTTCGGCATTTGTCTTTCCTGTAATAACAAACTCCTGCAAATCCAATTGTTGATCGGCTGTGTTTTTATTGTCTTGCGCCACAATTGGGGTAGACATCAACAACAATACAATAAGGCTCAACATCATGGCTTTACCTTTTGGATTCTCTTCAATCGAGCAGAAGCTGATTTACCATAATCATCATCGGGACGAAGCGTAGTCAATGTTTGAAACACTTCTTTGGCGGCATCATAATTCTTGATTGTTTCATAACAATCGCCAAGTCCAAGAAGTGATAATGAGAACCAATCTTCTATTGAGCTAAACTGTTCTCTTACTCCCAAAAATGCGGTGATGGCATTGTCATATTCTTTTTGCTTCAGCCAAAGTTCACCAATGCGATATTGAGCTTCAGCAGCAATATTGGGATTGTCAATCCGCTTCGCCAATGAGTTGAAATGAACCAAAGCACTGTCATACATCAAGCGAGAACGAAAATACATTGCAATTCTGTATCGAGATTGATCTCCGTATTCTGTGCTGGAATATGTATCCGCGATGAGTGTGTAGAATCGCAATGCCTGTAATGAATCCCCCAAGGAATTTGCTATTTCAGCTCTTTCGAAACCGGCTTGGGCCGAAGAGGAGTGTTCAGGGAATTCCGTCATGACCAGGGCAAAAGCAGTATCCGCTTCTCGCAATCGTTGATCATTCGTTTTCAGAAGGCCAATTTCCAATAGAGCCAATGGTGCATATTCGCTTTTTGCATAGCGTTTGAACACATCACGCCATGATTGCTCTGCTTTTGCTGGCTCACCAAGACTTGCGAAACTCTTCCCTAAGTAGAATAATGCTTCTGCATTACGCTCCATATCGGAATTGCTCTTAAGAAATGCTTCATACTCAGCAATGGCGCCGGAATAGTTCTTTCCATTGTATAAACTTAATCCACGGTTCATCACTAGGTCTTTTGCTATTTCCGATTCTGGATTTTTCATGATGAAATCATCAACGACTACTTTAGCTTCATCGATTCTACCCAAAAATTCAAGGCAATATTGAATGCTCTTTACAGCCTCACCCGCCAATGGCGAGGATGCATATTGATTCTTGACGATTGTATACGATGAAATCGCCTCATCATATCGTTCCATATTATAAAATGCATCGGCAATGGTATAATGCGTTCTTGCAGCAAGTTGAGTGGATGGATAATTTACAAGCAAAGTCCTTAATTCAGAAATGGCTTCTTCATAGCGTCTTTGTTGAAAGAGGGTCCAACCCACTGAGTACAATGCTGATGCAGAGAGTGGTGATTGTGGATATGACCTTGCAAATGTGCGAAATGCCTTTATTGCTGCATCAAAATCATCTATTCTATATAATGCCTGTCCATACTGATATGCAGAATATTGCCCTTCCTCGCTGCGAGGTCCTTCATTCATTGCCGCCTTATAAGCCTGAGCCGCTTCTTTATATTGCTTCAATACATAATGGCCATCACCCTTTCTTGCCAATGCATCAGTGGCAAAACGAGTCTTGGGAAATTCTTTTACAAGTTTTGAAAAAGATTGAGAGCTTTGAGAAAAATCTCTTCTCCTGAATTGCGACCATGCAATTCCGTAAAAACTTTCCTCTCTTCTATTACTAATGGGAAAATCACTGATGAGTTGCTTATAAAACTCTTCTGCATTCTTTAACAAATCTGTTCTATAATAAGACTCAGCAAGCCAAAACAATGCCTGATCTTTTCTAGAATCTTTGGGATGTTCTCCAAGAAATGTAGACAATTCGATGATTGCATCTCTATATTGATCATTTTGATGAAATGATATCCCTTGTTTTAAGCGAGCTTCCGCAAGGATATTATCTTTATTCTCCAATTCCATATTTGACATGGAAATTGCAATTCTCTCTGCAGATGCATATTCCCTTGCTGATTTTCCAAATTGCTCTTGATCATGATAAACACTTCCCAAAAGCAAATGGAACTTTACAAGCAAAGATTTTTCCTGCGTTTCGCGAATACCCCTTTCAAAGGTTTTGCGTGCTGTTTCAAGTTCATTATCCTCATATGCCAATTGACCATATTCCAATAATGCCTGCGCCAAAAAGGGATAGCCGGTCTGCATGGACAAAGAAGAGAATTCTTTCTTTGCCAAGCTTCGATCTCCGATTGCTTTGCTTATCAATGCATGATAAAGCTGAGCTCCGGAACGAAGCAGTGCTTGTTCATCTAGAGCGGAATCAATGACATATTGATAATATGATTTGGATACTGCATAGTCCTGCAAATGGAATGCTGCATATCCTGCAGACATGTTTGCATGCATGAATAATGGGGATCCGGGAAATGCTGACATAAATGCCTCAAATGCCTGCAAACCAGATTTGCATTGCCCTGCCAATACTAATGCTTGAGCTTTTATGAATGCGATATCCTCCTTCGATCTACTTGAGAAGGATTGTTCCTCGGGTTTTATAATTGATGTGTCACTCGCTTGTAATTTATCAATGACTGCTTGGGCTTGATCAATATATGCTATAGATGCATTTGGTTCACGCATGCCAAGTTTGATATTGGAAGCTCGGATCGCAGAATTCAATACTGTATTTCGCATGGGATATGTACGCAATAATTCCCCATACAATACCACGGCTTCCTGTTCCAAACCTGACCTTTCTTTCAACTGAGCTCTCATATACAATGCATCATCAGCAAGACGATGAAGCGGATATATATCCTGCATCTCTTTCAATGTTGATAAAGCATTATCAGGATTTCCAAGTCGCGCTTCAGATGCTCCCTTCCAATACAAAGCCTCTGCTCGATAATCGGCAAAGACTGAATCATTTTTTGCTTTTTCTTGCGTTAAATTGACGATACCCGAAAAATATTCAACTGCTTTGGAAAGCTCCGTAATGTGATATGCTATGAATCCACGTTCCAACCATGCGATGGGTATGAAGGGAGAATTGGGTCGCTGCTGAATAAATTCCCCGAGGAGTTTGTCTGCATATCGATAATCTTGAGATTGCCTCAAAATCAGGGATTGCAACATATGCGCTTCATCTTTGGCTGCACTTGTTTGGGCGATGCTCAATGAACGTTGTAATCGTAGTCTTCCCTCTGCCAATAAACCCTCATCGACGAGTTTGGCAATCTCACGGAGGTCCTTTGTCCCATAAAGGATACCGGGATTCATCAATTGACCCTGCATCATTGTTGAACACAATATGCAAATGGCCACGAAAAACCAGTGCTTCATAATACTTTGTTTGGATGGAAAGATGCTGCAATTCAAAAATACGAATATCTCTTCTATATCAAAGTGTATTTTACGATTTTTTGAGGCAAATGATGACAAGATCCCAGGAATCTTTCATCAATCTGAAAAGGCCAAGAAAGCCACATTTCTTCCATAATCCCCATCCCTTCTGTACGAATGAAATCGCTCATCATCGATGGTGCAGATATCGCTGATCTCCAATTGCTTCAATAGTATGCCCTTATTAAGCAAACCTTCGATGATTGCTCCCTGCAAATCCAATGTTATTCTTCCTTCATTTGAAGTATAAACATGTCCCGGAAAATAGTCATTGAATTCCTCACCTACTTCATAGGCATCTTTACCGGCACAAGGAGTGAGCCAAATCAGGAGGTCTTCAGGCTTGCTATCATAGGTTTTCATCAGCAAATCCACTCCTTTGGGACCAATCCCGGCTTTCGTCCCCTTCCAGCCGGAGTGAAGAGCCATAAGAACCCTTTGCTTAGGATCAACAATCAGAATACCACAACAGTCTGCTAGAGAGACTGTTATTGTTGTTTGATGGCTTATTGTATATAATCCATCTCCACAATCAGTATGCATTTCATCGGCTGAAATAATCTCCGAACCATGTTCTTGTCTTAATGTAATGATGCGCTTCCCAATACCTAGACCAATTGTTTTGTTAAAACTTGTTTCATGTACTGCAAACTGATCATCTGATATAAGTGGTAATTTCCTGAATGAGAATCCACAAGGTGGAAAATCCGATGAATTTCCGCGCATCGACATGCCTGCTATGATAGGATATCCTTCAAATATTGATGGTCTATATATGTTCATCAGTATCCTTCTGAGCATGCAGCAAAGCTTCGACATTTCTTTGTAATCCGGCAAGCTTGGTTCTTTTCAAGGGGCTCTTTCGGAATCTGTCGGAGAATTCAGATTGTTCCATGGACATTATATCATTGAGTAATAATGTTGTTTGCCCATGTCTGGGATGAAACTCAGCAATGGTTGTTTCTTTTGAAAATGAATTCCACGGGCAAACATCCTGGCATATATCACATCCAAATATCCATTGATCCATGTTCTGCGATATTTCGGACGGTATTGAAATTTCGGGTTTTGCCTCAATGGTCCAATATGACAAACATTTACCTGCATCTACTGTATATGGTTCAACTATGGCAGCAGTTGGACATGCCTCCATACATGCCGTGCAGGTGCCACAATAGTCTTGAATAGGCTGATCATGAGCAAGTTCAACACTTGTTATGATCACGCCAATAAAAAACCAAGAACCGATATCTCTTGAAATGATATTTGAATGCTTTCCTTGCCAACCTATACCGGCTTTCCTTGCCCATTGTTTTTCGGAAACAGGACCGGTATCTACATACCATTTTGATGTGGAATCTGGATGAATAGTGTGTAATACCTTTATGATTTCTTGAATGTTATCCGGCAACAGTTCATGATAATCAGTACCCCAGGCATATCTAGAAATCTTGCCTCTATCATCACTATGTTCATGATTTTGAGGTGTATAATAAGAGCGTCCGACAACTATCACAGATTTGGCTTCAGGCATTATTGCGCGTATGTCTTTCCTCTTTTCGGTATTTCTTTCGAGATAGGTCATGGTTGCATGATACCCTGCTGACAACCATTCTTCAAATTGGATATATTCTTCTGGGGTGGATTCTGCTTTTGCAATACCAACCAATTCAAAACCAGCTTTTTTTGCAGCTTGCTTCACTCTTTCAGCATTAAGCGATAAATCGACCTGCATTGTCAGAAGTTCCGTAGCCATAATGGAGTGTTCTTTTCAGGTTTCTCGAGCATTACAAATCCATCCAGCTCAAAAATGGAATAAGTCTTCAAGCGTGCATTGCTACCAAGAGCCTTACCAGAATCAAGAGAATATATCCAACCATGAAGCGGACATGTAACTGTACCTTCTTCTATCAATCCATCACAAATGACAGCTGCATATTGATGTGGACAGATATTAGAAACTGCATAAATCTTCGAACCTTCTCTAAACAAAGCGACTTGTACATCTTCATCAAAATAGATGTTCTTACCTTTCTTCTGAAATACCTCATCAGATTTACATATCCGAAGATAGGACTTGCCTTCTATTGTGATCTCTTCGAATGATGCTATACTATGTTCAAATCTTCCAATTTCTTTTTCAGACATCAAATACTCACGATTTGATCAAGAGAAAAACCTTTTTCTGTACGCTTTATCGTTCCGGCCTTTGTAAATGCATCATGTTCAAAACATATAATCCATCCTTGCTCAGATGCTTGAGTTAATAAGTCTTGTTTTTCTTCCATACTGGTCAAAGGATAATTATCATAGCCCATTACATAAGGAACAGGAATATGCGCAGCGGTTGGTATGAGATCGGCCGGGAATACAATGTGATGGCGATCATCTTGCACATGAATAACTTGCAAACCACATGTATGACCATACACTCGTTGTACATTGATACCCTGAAACACTTCTCCATCACCTTCCAATACATTGAGCATGCCATTGGCTATCAATGGATCCCAGTTCTCAGGCATAAAAGAAGCACGATCCTTATCAGTTGGAGATTGTGCCCATTGCAACTGTTCCTTTTGAACATGATACATGGCATTTGGAAATGTTGGAATGATATCACCATTGGATATTTTTTTTGTTGCTCCACCAACATGATCAAAATGTAAATGGGTGAGGACTACATCAGTAATCTCTTCAGGAGTTATTCCATGTGATTGAAGAGATTGTTCAATCGAAGCCCGAGAATAATCAAGACGATAAATATTGGCTAGTTTTTCAGCCATTTTATGTCCACAACCGGTATCAACAAGAATAATCCTCCCGTTCCCTCTAATCAAGAGACTTCTGGCTGTCATGTCTATCCGATTATGATCATCTCCTGTGTGATATGCTTTCATCCAGAGCGTCTTCGGAACAACCCCAAACATTGCACCGCCATCTAATGCGAAATCACCTGTTTCAAAGGTGCTAATTGTATATGATCCTATATCCATGAAGTGTATCCGATACTTGGTTTATTTCTTCCACTTAATTGAGCAACCGATGGCTTTTGTGCTTTCCGGTGCGGGATTCTTTTGTGCAATGAGTGCATCAATTGCATTGGAAAGATAAGTCTGTTTCACGGATGAAACATCACTATGATTATCATCAATCGCCCCTATATAAGCAACTGTAAATGTATTATTTGACTGCTTTTTCAAAAGGAATACATGCGGTGTTCTTGTTGCGCCATATTGCTTTGCAATGGATTGAGTTTCATCAATAACATAGTTGAACGGGAAATTCTTTTCTTTGGATCGCTCAATCATCTTTTCGAAAGAATCTTCAGGTACCGTAACGGGATCGTTTGGGTTAATTGCGAGCACAGGATATCCTTTGGATGCAAAGGCATTGTGCAAATTGATGATACGGTCTTCATATGCAATGGAAAATGGACAATGATTGCATGTGAAAATAACCACGACGCCATTATCTTTTGCATAATCGGAGAGGGATATCATTGATCCGTCAATATTCTTGAGCGAAAAATCAATTGCATTGTCACCAACTTTCAAGCCTTCAGCAGAGTACAGAGACATCGTACACATCATGAATAATGAAAGCATAAATGTTTTCATAATCACTCCTTCATTTGTTGTATAGTAGAAAATAATTCTTCTTTTGATATTTGCTTTTCAAAAAACATGCGTTTTTTTGATGAACCATTGAATATTAAGGTAGCCGGTAGAGACCCTGTCCAAGTAGGTTCAATTTTGTCGATCCATATATTCGGATCAGGTTCATTCAACAATACTATTTCAGATTGCAATTTCTTTTTTTCAATAAACGGAACTAGCGTCCTTTCAAGTTCCGATGGCATGTCCAAACTCACAAGCAATATGCGGACATTAGAAGTAGCATAGAATGTATGTGCTTCTTCAAAATATGGCAATTCTTCTATGCATGGCTTACACCATGTAGCCCAGAAATTGATCACATAAACAGTATCTTTCGAAGATGACATTACTTTTTCAAGCCTTGCCAATGTGACTATTTCAACTTGAGCTTGAGCAGTGCCTAATACAAATATTCCAAATAACAATGCACATAGTAGATTCATCGGAGTCCACCCTGTGTTTTTTGCAGTCGCTCAAAATATTGCCTAATCATGATTTCATAATCTTTCGTATAACCTTTACCCAAGGATCGAAGTACATCTTGCATTGCTCTTTGGCGGCCTTCTGGTGTTGCAAGATCCAGAGGTGGCGGATTTTTACCAATGATATCAATTCCGCTTCTTGATTCTCTTTTCATTTCAAAATCTCGTTCATTGATTGAACGAGTGGCATCAAGAAGTCTGGATAATATTTTTTCTTGTCTTCTACGTGTTTCAGGAGTAATTGAGCCACTTTGCATGGCTGAGACAATTTCTTTCATTTCATCAGCTATTTGTTGCAAATCCCCCAAAGCTTGTTTCTTTCCTGTAGGATCCTGTTGTTGTTTTGCCAATTCCTGCATCGCTTGCTGAGCTTTTCCTTGTTGCCCAGCAAGACGAGCCAATTGTTGTTGCTGCTGTGGAGTTAGACTTCCATCAGCACCCGGTTGAGGCATGCCTTGATTGATTTGCTCTTGCATACCGGCCATTTTTTGCAATTGTTGCATGAATCCACCACTTCCTGATTTTGCTTCACCTTGACCACCGGGATTATCACAGGATCCATCTCCTTCACCTTGCAGTTTATTTAATGCATCTTGCATTTTGATTGAAGCCTTATTCAATGCATCCATTGCTTGACCTTGCGATTTGGCGGCCATTTGTGGATTTCTTTGTCCTAATTGCTCTGAAGCTTTTTGCATGCCTTGCATGGCATTGGACATCTCTTTGACCATGTCCGGAGTGACTGCCTGAGTCTTTTGAGCCAATTGCATAAGTTCCGAAGCCATTGATGAAAGTTGTTCTTGTAATTTTGCTTGCTCCTGAGACGACTGAGGCAATTGAGTGGAATTATAATCTAAAGATTGGGATTTTGACTTTTGAGTTTCCTGTTGCTTCGACATGGCCAATGCAGACTGTAATGATTTTTGCATCTGTCTGATGGCTTCTTTATTCATATTCTTTTTCATTTGTTGCTTCATTTGGCTCATTTGCTTTGCAAACTTTTTCATCGCTTGTGATGCTTTCTTTTGCTTTTGGGCAGAAGCATTCATCTGGCCATTTTGCATGTCTTGTTGCGCGGCTTCCATCTGCTGATCTGTCTGTTGCTCTGAAAGTTCTTGTTTAGCCTTATCCAATTCATCCATTGGCATTTGCTGTTTGAGGTCTTTCATCAATTCTTCAAGTTGCTTCAAATCAGAAGCAAGGTCTTTCAATTCTTTCTGCAAAATATCTTGATTTTTGGATAGTTGTTCTTGTTCTTTGGTATCTCGAGGATTGGTATTCTCTGTTCTTTGAGTCAACTCGTCTTGTTTTCGTGCTAGCTCTTCCGCCTTGCGGATTAATGCATCTGCTTTCTGTTCAACCTGCATGCGTTTGAGTAGGTTCATTGTTCGCTCAATTCCCTTCTTGAATTCCTCTTCATTGAATTTCATGTTCTTCATGGCTTGGCGCATCTGCTCCGGATCAACCTGCTGCATTGCTTTCTGCATGGCTTCCATTGCCTTTTTCAATTCCGGAGAATTAACCTCTTTGATGAGTTGTTGCAATTTTTGATATTCTTGCAATGTCTCTGGTGACATTGCATTTTTGTCTTGTAATTCATTTGTCATCTCTTGCAATTGTTTCCCAACTTCTGACAATTGTTGTTGAAGATCTGCTTGCTTTTTCAGCATATTCTCAATGTTCTTTGCATCTTTCCACTCCATTGATTGATCCTGCTTCAATAACTCTCTTTGAAGCTCTTCGAGTTCTTTCCCAATCTTCTCTGCATCCTTTGCAGTTTGCTCCAATGTTTCAAGTGCTTTATCCTGAACTGAATCTGCTTGAGTCAATACTTCATCCAAAGATGGAAGACGTATTGATATGATTCCTGTTCTAGCTCTTCCTGGACCGGTTACAGTATTATTATCTATGATTTCCAGATAGAATTCATACTTGTCACTTGGAGCTATTCCAATGGTATTCAAATCCCATGTATAAGATAAATCCGTACTTAGCCCTGCTGATCCGGGGATGGGAATAGAAAGCGAAGTGAATTGTTGCATTGCAGGAGCATAGATGGATTCAATGAGCCTATAGTGCAATTTCAAACCACCAAAACCATAATCATCGCTGATGTGCACAGTGATTGGTAATAATGCTTGCTCGTTCAGTACGCCATTTCCTTGGGGCTCTATCAATGATATTGTAGGGGAATTATCTGAAATTGCTGTGATAGCATAATGAATTGGGTCTGCATTCATCCTGCCATCAATATCGATAATACTGATGAAATATTCTCCATCCTGACGAATGGAAAAAGATCCTTTTGCAGACATTTCCTGCACATTCATCGCTACTCTGGTTGTATCATATTGTTTGTTTGTTGCATTATCAATACTGGTCATGCCTTTCTGTTTAAGCATAACAATGAATGCTTTGGACAATGGTTTATTAGCGGCTATTTCAAGAACTACATTGGTTCCCTTCAAAGCAAGAATATCAGCTGATTGTTCATCGAGAGTTCTTCCTGATTGCTTACTATATGAAGGTGGAGACACAGTACCCGACAATGAGCGTATTTCGGGTCTGTCAATCACAATAATGTTCCCCTTTGGTGACAACACTTGTTCTGCTAACCAGTCTGCATGTGCATAAAAATACAATGAAGACTTTGCCGATGTGATTTCGTATTTGTATACATGCGAAGTATCCGTAACGATGGAAACCGTATCATATGTTTCCTGCATCTCTTCTTTGATATGTAATACGATTCGAGCTGGAAGAGTACCTTTTACAGTAATAAGAATTTCTTCCTTGCTAGCGCGCAAAACAGTCTTATTGACTGGTGTAATATCCAAACTGTACGGGGCAGGAGGTATGAATGACACATCATACTGGAATATTCTGCCGAGTGAATCTCTAAGCGGAGATATTCCAATGAATAACATAATCGTCATCCCAAGGCTAATCATCATGAATAGCAGTGATCGTTTACGCTCTTGTTCATCAATTATCAAATAAAAATCTTTTTCATGGGTTTTATGCAATACATCCTCAAATGCAGCTTGTATGAATGGTATTGCGGAAGCAGGATATGAATCTTTTGTTTGTATCAATTGAAGCGCATTTTGCAATGTGTCCCTGATGTCCGTAAACAATGCACCGACTCTTGAAGCAATGGAATCATACACATGATTGCTCGAAGAAAGCAATAATTGTCGAAAAGGAATGAGAGTAAACATGAGTAATGATACAACAGATAGTATCACCCATGAAGCAAAGAGAAAAGTCCTAAAGGCAATATTACCCTGCGCAAAAAGCTCGACTATAGCACAGAAGATCAATACAATGCTTGAAACAGAACATGTATTCATGAACGCGGCATGCAATTTCATGAATTGTTCTCTGCGATGTACTGAACGCAATCGCTCTATGATGTGATATATCGGATCTTCTGTTCGCATGGGTAAATCTCAACGACTCAATGCATAGACAATGATATTTGTTCCGATTTTCAGTGAAGCTTCTCTCTTTTCAGGTGAATCATGATGAACATCCGGATCTGCCCAACCATCACTTGGATTTGTTTCATATGTGTAAAATACACAAAGCTTCCCTTCATGAAATAAACCCAGTCCTTGCGGTGGTTTTGCATCATGTTCATGAATCTTTGGCAGCCCATTTGGGAAAGTGAAATGTGATGAATACAATGGATGATTAAATGGTAACTCAATGAATTTTTGTTGAGGAAATACTTTGCTCATTTCTTTCCTTATAGAAGCATCCATTCCATAATCATCATCGATGTACAAAAATCCTCCATGTTCCAAATATGATCTCAACTTTTTTGCTTCTGCATCAGTTAAATTCATTGTGCCATGACCGGTGAGGAAGAGCAAAGGATAGAGAAATATATTGTCTGTCGACAGATCTACGAATTCATATACCGGGTCTGTCTGTATTGTTGTATGTGTACTCACGTACTTTAAGAGATTCACCTCCGATGATTGATCATTGTACCAATCTCCTCCACCTGAATACTTCACTCTTGCAAGTTTTACTTTGCTTCCGGATTGCACTTGTGAGAAAACTGATAGTGTGCACATCATACAAGCCAGGATCATATGAGCTATATGCTTATTCATCCTTGTTGTGTATGCAATAATTCTTGCAATATTTGCACTTGAGCTTTGGCATCATAGGCTTGCTCTTGTTCGACAATATACCGAAGTATTGGCTCTGTATTGGAGGTTCTAATATGCATCCAACCATGAGCAAATTTCAACCATATTCCATCATCATGTCTTACTTCTGTACATGAATCCTGAAAATGGCGCTGTATTTTTTCAAACAATTCTCTTGCAGGACCATGCCATGCTATTTTGCCCTTAATCATTGTTGTTCTTGGCAATTCACCTGCCAATGCACTCAAAGTTTTTTGTGTCTGTTTCATAAGTGCAATGATCAGCGCTATACCAATGAGGGAATCCCTTCCATAATGACATGCAGGCAGGATTACTCCTCCACTCCCTTCACCGCCTATGATTGAACCATGAGATTTCATGGATTCAACAACATTGATCTCTCCGACAGGCGTTCTGTGAATATCCCAACCGGCTTGCACAGCCAGTTTTTCACTCATTATGGATGTAGAAAGATTCAAAGCAATGCTTGTATATTGAAAAGGAGGTTCAGAACATTCCAAAAGTGCCTTCACGCATAATGCAATAGTTTTTTCTTCTCCGATTGGTTCACCTAGTTCATCAATCAGTACAAGTCGATCTGCATCAGGATCCACTGCAATACCTAGATCTGCTTGAGTATTTTTTACAGCTGTCATAAGCTCACCAAGATTATCTGACAGCGGTTCGGGCACATGCGGAAATATTCCGGACTGATCACAATACAGAGGAATCGATGTACATTGTAATGCATCGAGCATGGCAGGAACATATCTACTACCGGAAGCATTAACTGCATCAACGACTGCAGTGATTGCATGATCCGGAATCGAGATATTCATCTTTTGTAGGGCTATCATTACATTTTCAACATGACGCTGCACAGCATCATTCAACATGATCAAAGTACCATGTGTAGAGGGATTGCCTAAAACTTTACCAGAATCAAGTATAGACCAAAATTCTTGATTCTCTGTTGCATTCAGAAAGACACCATCTGCATTCAAAAACTTCATACCATTCCATTGGGATGGATTATGTGATGCAGTGATGGAGATTCCACCCATGGCATGAGAATGTTCGGTTTCCAATTGGACTGTAGGAGTGGGAGCAATACCAAGTTGAATGATATCATGTCCTTGTTGAAGCAATGTATCAATGATCACTTCTTCCATCCATGCACCACTTGGCCTGCCATCGCGACCTATCACGATAGGACCATGAGGAATATACGTTCCGAATGCATGAGCATAGGATTCTATCAATTCCTTGGTCAACTCATCTGTGGTAGCCCGAAGCCCTGATATTGATCGGATTATTGCCATAAAAAGCTGTGTTGTAAATGCTGCTGATAAGGTGTGCAAATATACCGTGTTTATTGCTGGAATACATAAAAAAAGGGCTGACCAAATAATGGACAGCCCTGGGTTGTTTTGTTCTACTCTTTATTCTTCTTCGATAGGTGTTTGAATATTGATGCGAACTGTACGATTATACAAACGGCCTTCGGGCAACTCATTGATGAAGAATGGCAAATCTTCACCTACACCTTTGGATTCCAATGATTGGAATTGACCTTTGGTAGCGGCTCGGATTGCTGTTTCAACTGTTTTCGCACGATTGGTTGACAATTTGGCATTTGACTCGAACATACCAATAACATCAGTATGACCTTCAACGGCAATTTCTGATTTAGGCATTGTTCTTGTAAAGACAAATTCCTTCATGATACGCTCATTGAATGGACCGGCATCATAACGATTGAATGGGAAGAGAACCAGTTTATATGTTTCTCTTGTTTTTGCACCGGCTTTTTCAACTTTCACACCTGGCTTATTCTTGACGATCATCACTTTGATTGAGATGGGGTCAGAAGCACATTCAGTTCCATTGATACTCTTCACGACAAGACGTGCAGAAAATGGCGCTTCATCGAAGATGGTTTCAGTAAGATTGGCACCTGCCGCATTCTTCCAATCCCATGTGAAGGTCTTTTCGGATTTGCCAACATTTGTGAGTGTAACCCAACCTGCATCGCCACGTTTGACTTCAATTCTACGAGAATCCACAAGTCCCTCATCGATGCCATTATCCATTTGGAAATTCATCGTTAATGGAGTCGGGAAAATCGTTGGCTCACGATCGATCAATGGTTTGCGTACTTGCCAGAGATCCTCTTCTGAGCTACTTGCGAAAGTGAGCTCGGTACGACGATTCTCAATATTGCTATACAATTTACTCTGAGGATCTTTGTCGGAAGTTTTGGATGCTACAAGTGCATCAGGAAGATTTCTCTTCTCAAGCTTCATTCTACTTTCCTCAATTCCCCAAACATTTTTGAGGTAATCATATACGATTTGTGCTCTTCTTTGTGAAAGATCAAGGTCTTTTTCACCGGGAGAAGTTTCATCATTGCAGCCTGTAACGGTCACTGATACAGATGGATATTTTTTTAGACGATATCCATAAATATTCAAGATGTCATAATATTTTTCGGGAGTATTTGCATTTTTATCACCCTTGACGGTTTCATCAGTAAAGCCGGCTGTTTGGGCAGCTGAACTAAAGAGACGATAACGGGGGTGCATTGCAGCAGATGTGGAATCGAAAAATACATAAGGCAAAAGCGGGAAGAGATCGATTGTTGCGACTTCTTCTAGGACTAAACCTTTCCAATTTGCCAATGAAGGATTCTTTTTGCTGACTCGCTTGATATAATCGGCATATTCCATCTCTGCGGTAATACTTGGTTTTCTACCAAGCATAATGCGAACAGGTGGTTCTTCTTTTGATTCTTTTGCCTTTTCTTCATCATATGTGATTTCAGGCTTTATAATTGTTACTGTTTCGCTCTTTGTGCCGTATTTGCTGTTTTCAGCTACAATCTCAAATTCGATTTTTTCAGCAGCTTTTTCGCCTGTTCCATAATCGGAATTCTGGACTATATACTGCAATTCGCTCTTACCAAGTTTCAAAGAATCGCGTTTCGATGTTCCAATATGCTTGTTTTTGATTGTAACAGCAGCAGGAATACCCTCTCCGGTACATTCATCAAGCACGAGAACACGAATGATAACTGCTCTGGAAAATGGAGGTACATAAGCCATGAAAATGTCTTGGCCACCTTGCGAGCGTTCAAATGACCTGTCCGAAGAGAAGTAAATCACATCGCCTGAAGCAGGGAATGAAATAAACTCTTCGTCATCCTTGGAGTTGATTCCTGGATAAGGAATCGGAGCTGGTTTTGACCAAACATTTTTCTCAGGATCTGTCAATGTAGCAAAGTAAAAATCTTTCGCGCCCAAATTAGGTTGATGTCCTGTTGAAGCAAAATATAGGGTAACTCCATCTTTTGCAATGAATGGTCCTAATTCTTCGCCTGAAGTATTTACTATGTTTCCAAGATTCTTCGCAGGCTTCCACTTCATGGTCTCTTCATCAAAATCCGAGTACCAGATATCATAATTTGTGTTTCCTGGATCGGAATCTGTATTGTTTGGACCTAAACGATTGGAAGCAAAATAAATTCTGTTTCCATCGGGTGAAAGCGAGGGTTGTGAATCCCAAAACTTGGAATTAACTTCAGGACCAAGATTTGATGGTCTTCCCCATTTCACTCCGTCAATTTCTGTTTGATACAAATCACAGGAACCAATACCATCTGGACGATCACATGCTGTGAAAATCAATCGCTGACCATCCGAAGAAATAGATGCAGCACCTTCATTGTAAATGGTGTTTACAGTGCTTTTTGAATCTTTTGGTTCCGGCTCGATATTAAACAAAGAATCTGCCTGAAATTCATCCAGACGTCCTTCCTTTTTAGAAGCCCAAAAGTCATCGGATGCTGGACCGCTATATTCAACTTCTTCTCTGGCCTTGCTTCCTTTTCTATTGGACACAAAAAACAATGTTTTTCCATCCGCTGTAACTGTTGGAGCATATTCATCAGCCCCGGTATTAATGGCAGGACCAAGATTGATGATCTTTATGTTTTTTGTCTTCAATGCATTACTTGCATTGTCATCATCATCAGCCTGAATTGTGGCTGCATAAAGATACAGGGGTTCTTCAGGTGCTGATTCAACTGATTTTTTGACGGCATGAAGCAATTTGCCTTCCAACACTCCGGCTTTAACCGGTGCAAATGCAAAACATCCTATCAGCATTGCGCCGAAAAGAGTAAGTAGTCGTTTATTCATGGCATAACCTTGAAGTGAAAACGTAATGTATTCTGAATTCATATTGTTAATCTTTGTTTGCCGGACCGATCGTACAAAGAATAGAGCCTTTTTCTATTGCTTTTCCGGATTCGGTTGGAATGGATAATAATGTACCTGCTATTGGAGACTTGATAATATTCTCCATTTTCATGGCTTCTAGTACAAATAGTGCATCGCCTTTCTTTACTGATTGCCCCACTTGAACAGAGATTGACTTCAACAATCCCGGCATTGGAGCTGGAACTTTCAAAACTGTATTTTGCTTTCCGGTTCCTGAAGAAGTAATATTCCTGAAAGCATAATGCTCTGAATCCTGTACCTCGATGAAATAGGAATATCCATTGAGTGATATTTCCATTCCATGTTCATGATGCATAGCTATTACAGTGCGAACTTCATCGGTATTAGCAGAATGCACTTTAAACAATGCGGGATAACCCAAGATTGGTTCGAATGTGAAAACATCGTCACCAAACATCGCAGAAAAATGTTCAACAATCACAGATTGTTCATTTTTTTTCTGAAGAAACTCTGCTTCGGCGTGATAAGAAACAGCCATATCAGGAAAGTGCAAGTGCATACAGAAACAATATCCAACACAGAAATTTAGGTAAATTTTTCATTTTTGGCACGTATCAAGCCCTTAAAGTTGTCCACATTCAGTAAAATGATTCGCCTTTCACAAAGAAGCTAATGGATAATACAACTGATTTCTATTCTCGAGTCTATGAATTGGTGCGTTGCATCCCTGTTGGGAAAGTGACCACTTATGGCATTATAGCTGAATTTTTGGGGTCAAAAGGGTCGTCAAGAATGGTTGGCTGGGCATTAAATGCTGTCATCGACAGAAATGATATTCCCTGCCATAGAGTTGTTAACAGGCTTGGCGAATTGTCGGGTAAAATGCACTTCGATCATCCTCAGCAGATGAAAGAACGCTTGCTGGAGGAACACATTACATTTATCGGAGAAACAGTAGATTTGTCCAAACATCTTTGGAAACCTGATGATTCATTGAATGACATTATCAAATACCGTGAAACATATGAAAACAACACGTAGAACTTTTATTGGAACAGGTTTGGCAATGGCCGGTACATTGGGCTCTTCACTTCCAGCTATCGCCGATGAGAAAACCACAACCGGATCTCTTACAAAACATGAATTACCACAATTATCATATGGCTATGCCGAATTGGAACCGTTCATTGATGCAATGACAATGGAATTGCATCATTCAAAGCATCATAAAGCGTATGTGGATGGTTTGAACAAAGCGGAAGCTGAATTGGCAAAAGCCAGAACTAATGGCGATTTTTCATTGATTCAACATTGGTCGAAACAATGCGCTTTTCATGGAGGTGGACATGCATTGCACTCATTGTTTTGGAATATTATGGCACCTATTGCGAAAGGCGGAGGAGTACTTGATACATGCCCATTGTCCGATGCAATAACAGCATCCTTTGGTTCTTTTGAAGTATTCAAAAAACAATTCACTGCCGCGGCAACAGCAGTTGAAGGAAGTGGCTGGGCCATTTTACACTATAGAAAAAATGATGGTGCACTCATCATATTGCAAGCTGAAAATCAACATAAGCTTTCAGCTTGGAATACAATTCCCCTCTTGGTGATCGATGTATGGGAACATGCCTATTATCTGAAGTATCAGAACAAGCGCTCAGACTATGTGAATGCTTGGTGGAATATCGTCAATTGGAAGGCGGTCAATGAGATGTATGTAAAAGCGAGACAAGCTGAATAATTCAACTTAAATACTCAAGCTATGCGCTTGATAATTAATCGATAGAGCATGATTGCTGATATTACACCGATCCAATCTGCTATGATATCACCAAGTTCACTTGTTCTACCGGGCACGAATGATTGGTGAAATTCATCACTAAGTGCATATAAGAATCCTATAAATCCGATCATAGTCATTTTCTTTTTTGAGGAAATACTCTGATGCACATGAATTGCAAGTGCAATCGTGATACCATAGGCAAAATATGCGGCCAAATGCAAGACCTTATCCTGCCACTGAAAAGAAGTCAGGACAAATGGGGGCTGGGGTAAAGAAGAAAAATAGAAAATACCGGCGGATGCCGCCAATAAGGGCAATTTGGATAGAATGTTAAGAGTAATGCTTGAAATCAACGAATGATTCCTTTTTGCGATGAACGTATGAATGAAATGCATTTCTCTACCTCTGGCAATACATGTTCGTGTAACCGTTCATATTCTTCCATACCATCTGAGGTGTTCATTCCGGAGAAAAATACAGCTGAATATAATTCCTGTATTGCATCGATTGCCTGATTTGAAAAACCCCTTCTTCGTAATCCAATCTTATTGACTCCTTCAACTTTTGCAGGTTCTCTGCCAATAAGTGCATAAGGCGCAACATCCTTTGTTACTTTGCAGTCAGCACCTATCATGGCATGATCACCAACACTACAAAATTGAATGATTTTTGCAAGTCCACCGAGAATAACCCAATTACCAATTGTAACATGTCCGGCCAATTGAGATACATTGCTCATCACAACATGATCTCCAACGCTGCAATCATGCGCAACATGGCAATAAGCCATGATGAGGCAATCTTTTCCTATGATGGCACGGCCAGTGGCATCTGTACCACGATTGACCGTAGCACATTCACGAATGACAGTTCTGTCACCAATGATTGCAAAGGTTTGTTCCCCTTTGAATTTCAAATCTTGAGGAACGGCACCAATGACGGCCCCCGGAAAAATCGAACAATCTTGTCCGATTCTAGATCCATTCAATAATGTGGCATGCGAATAAATTGTGCTGCCATCACCGATTTCAACGTCAGGTTCAATGACTGCAAAAGGACCGATTGTAATATTGGTTCCTAATTGTGCTTCAGGTGCTACGCTTGCTAAGGGATGTATTTCTACTGACATGTATTTCGTTTAAGTTAAGCGGGTAAAGTATCTACGATTGCTGCGGACAATTCGGCCTCGGCAACCAATCCTCCATCAACATATGCCTTTGCACTCATTGCAAATGTGTTAAAACGTTTTCCAGTCATTGTTACTTCCATCATCAATTGATCTCCAGGAGTAACAGGTTTTCTGAACTTTGCATTATTGATTGCCATGAAAAATACCAATTTGCCTTCTTTGTAATCATCTGAATTTAACAAAAGCAATCCTCCGACCTGCGCCATGGCCTCTACAATGAGAACTCCAGGCATTATTGGACGCTCTGGAAAATGACCAGGAAAGAAAGGTTCATTGATTGTCACATTCTTATATCCGATGATTTTCTTTGCTTCATGATCCACTTCAGTGATTCTGTCAACCAATAAAAATGGATAACGATGAGGCATTACCTTGAGAATTTGATTGATATCCAGTACAGGGACTTGTTTTTGAGCGACTTTGTTTTTCTGTGTCTTCTGTTCCTTGTGCAAAGCTCTGATTTTCTTGGCAAATTCAATATTTACTGCATGCCCCGGTCTAGCCGCAAGAATCTGACCTTTTATCGGGGCTCCAATGAGTGCCAAATCGCCAAGCATATCAAGTAATTTATGCCGTGCTGGTTCATTTTTGAATCGAAGAAGACGATTGTTCAAGATGCCATTTTGACCAAGGACTGCATTTTGTTCAATGTCGAATTTCGTAAGCATAGATCGAAGATCTTCATCGGGAATTTCTTTATCCACAATTACAATCGCATTATCCAAAGATCCACCACGAATAAGGCCTTGCTCATGCAATGACTCAACTTCGGTGAGAAAACAAAATGTGCGGGCTGGTGCAAAATCACGAAGGAATTCAGATTGTAAATCAAATAATCCCGAATGCTGGCTTGCCAATGCTGAATTCTGATAATCAATCATGACAGTTATGCGAAAATCCTCATTCGGCAAAGCAACTATTTCAGTTTGCTTGGATTCATTCACATATCGTAACATTTGATCAATTACGATGAAATCTCGTGGGGCTTTTTGCTCTTCAAAACCTGCTTGAAGCAATACTTCAGCATAAGGCAATGCACTTCCATCACCAATTGGTGGCTCATTTGCCGTCAATTCCATTCTACAATTATCAATTTCAAGTCCAACGAGAGCTGCAAGCACATGCTCAACGGTATGTACGCTCGCTCCATTGCATGTGATTGTCGTTCCGCGGGCTATATCAGTTACATAATCAACCAAAGCTGGAACCTCTGGATTCCCTTCCAAATCTGCACGAACAAATCTAAAACCATAATGTTCAGGTGCGGGTTGGAAGGTGATCGTTGAAGGATTTCCTGTATGTAGTCCAATGCCACTTAATGTGACGGGCTTTTTAATCGTTCTTTGATTGACATTCATGTGGATACTCAGAGTAATTCGATGCCAAATTACGAGGTTTTTTGATTATCACGGGCTTCTTCCAATTCTTTGATGCGAAGCTCCAAAGAACTAATCAATTTCAATGTTTCGGGTAATTGCTGAGATGCATAGATTCTTCGCATCTCCTTGCCACGCTCTATTGCAGGGCTACCAAAATAGATGCCCGATTGATCTATGCTTTGCGCGATTCCAGATTGACCAAAGACTATCACATCATCGGCTGTAGAAAGGTGTCCGACAGTCCCAACTTGACCGGCGAATCGATTTCTCGCACCTATTTTTGCACTTCCTGCGATACCAACCTGGGCTGCAAATGCAGTATGTTCTCCAATCGTCACATTATGTGCAATTTGGACAAGATTATCAATCTTGACCCCTTTAGATATAATAGTACTATTTACCACAGAGCGATCGATGGTTGTATTTGCACCAATTTCCACATCGTCTTCTATGATGACATTTCCTACATGTTTGATTTTTTCATAAGAACCATCCGGATGTTCTATATAACCGAATCCGTCTGAACCAATTACACAACCGGCATGAAGTATCACATTGTCACCCAATACAGTATGCGCATAACACACAACATTGGGATATGCTATGCAATGATTCCCCATGGATACATGCTCTGACAATACCACATGTGGGTGAATGATACATCCATCACCAATTGTGCAATTCGGTCCAATATATGCACCCGGATAAATCAATACATGTTTTCCAATCAATGCTGTTGGATGAATAAATGCCTCTTTAGCGATATGTGGATCGAATGATTGATCAGGAAAAAAGAAAGCAATGAGTTTAGCAAATGCGGCATGAGGATTATCTACTCGAATGAATGCTTGCGAAGGACTTGGTTTCAGATTCATTGCACGTGGAATCAAAATGCAATTATTCTTACATTCATCCAGATAAGAAATGAATTGTTTGCCTGCAATGAATAATATTTCACCCGGTTTTGACTCTTCAATTCTACCTATACCGTCAATGATGATACTAGCATCGCCTTCCAACTCTGATTGAAGATGAGAGGCGATATCTTGTATGGCATATGAGCGTTGCAGCTTCATGATTTCTTATGGTTTCTTTATGACGGTTGTATCTGACGGAAGTAATTGCGGGTCACCGGAAGGTGTTCCCCCGCCACTTTTCGTTGAATCAGCGGATTGGCCGGGTAATTTTATCATGTCTTGCAAACCATCCATTACTGAATCTTTCAATGTGTCGAACATGCTTTTTTTCTCTTCTTCAGGCACTTCGGCAGGCTTCCTTGTACGAGTCCGCTTTGTTGTGCTAGTTGAACTTGATGATGAAGATGATTTCTTATTGTTTCTTGGGTCTTTGTCGATGGCCTCTTGTTGTTGCTTTTCCATGTCATCAACATTGATTCCCAATTTCTTAAGAACTTTGACAGTCAAATCATACTTAGGGTTTATGAAAGCCAGTGGTTGTGTAGATTTATCCCATACGATATCATAGTTATCAGTGAATGAGACCTCTTGAATTGCAGCATATATTTTTTCTTCCACTCCTCGAAAGACGAGCGCTATGGCAGCATCATACTCACCATTCGGACCAAGTTTGCGGGTAGCATATTCTTCGCGTTCTTTTTTCTTCTTTTCGAATGTCGCAATTTTTTCTGCCTTCTCGACTTCAGTCCAAACCAAGCGATTTTTTTTGATTTCCATCTCCAATTCATTAATCACTTTTTGCTGATCTTCAAGTTCTCTTTTCCAATTGTCAACCATGGTTTGCAATCGTTGTTCAGCTTGTTTCGCCTCCGGAAATTTCTCGCGAATTGCCTGTGAAGACACATACCCGATCTTTTGTGCAAAAATCGGCAGATTCATTAGCAGCATGAACAGCATGCTGATTATCATATTTCTTTTGGCGAACATACAAACCCCCATTTATTGGTTTATTTACTGTTTCTTCGAATTTTATCCAATACCTTGAATGTCAAATCGAATTTATCATCGGCATATAACAATGCCGGATTTACTTTATCCAAGATGAAATTGAATTTCTCATCTTTTGATACTTCTTTGATTGTCAAGAGAATACGATCGCGAATCGGTGTCAGAAAGCTTTCTTGCATTTTTCTGATTTCTCCGGTATTACCAAACTTTTCCTCTTGATACTGCAACATGCTTTGTTGGATATTCTTGAGCATATCCTCTTCTTTTTTCTTGGCATCTACAGTCATCATTGATTCTTGTTTTTTGTACTGCTCCAGTTTTTCGGAGAGGTCTTTTTGCATAGCAACCAATGTGTCCTGAAATTTCGTAGCCACTTCTTTGAGTTTTTTGTCTGCTTCCTGTGCTTCAGGTAATTGCTTCAAAATGACCTCGGTATCAACATAACCGATTTTTTGCGTTTGTGCATTCATCATTTGATTGCTCATAATCATGCAAACAAATAATGCGATGAGAGTAAGAGTTGAGAATTTCATATAAAGTCCTGTGAAAAATATGAATAATGATTAACGTCCAAATTGAAAATGGAATTGCCATCCCGATCGTTTTCCACCGGGTATTTGAGAGTCAAATCCATAACCATAGTCAAAACCCAATAGTCCGATTGGATTTAAAAGAACACGAACACCCAATCCTGCTGAACGTCTTAGATCAAAAGGATCTGATGAACGAAGATTTTCCCAAACATTTCCTGCTTCCGCAAAAGCCAGAAGATATATTGGCATTGGATTAAGCGACAATGCAAACCGTGTTTCAATCACATGCCTGGTCATCACGCGGCCGCCACCACTTGGTCCAATGGAACGGTCCACATATCCACGAAGAGGAGTGATTGCAAATCCACCTAGACCATTACCACCCATAAAGAACAATTCATTGCCAAGTATATTGGTATCGCTTTTAATTCCTGCAACATACCCCATATCAGTACTCAGATACAGGACCAATCTTGGATTTCCATCCACTGAAGCTAAAGGATGAAACATTTCTAAATTAAAGGTGCTTTTCAAATAGTCGACCTTTCCAATTCCAATACCTCCGGCTGCGAATGTGCTTGAATAGGTGAACCGGGAACCTGAGGTTGGGAAGATGGCATTATCTAAACTGATTCGAGATATCGAAGCAGTTAGACTCAGCTCACCTCCATTGAATGCTCGAAATACGCCCTGTGATGCTGTTTGCTGATTGTATTGAGCTCTCACAACACCATCAACCCGGAAATAATCATCCGGCCAGCGTAGTCTACGCCCGATATTGACAGATGCACCATATCGCAAAAGATCAAATACAAAATTCTGTCGAATAGAATACAGATTTACACCCAATGTGGTCGGAGTATTGTTTAACCAGGGTTCGGTGAATCCCAATTGAATTGTTTGATATCTGCTTTGTTGACCAAACTCTGCATTGATATTCAGGATTTGTCCTCCACCACCACGGAGCGGTTCGGAAAAAGAGAAATTGTTAAGAGTTATACCAATAGAGCCCGTTAAACCAAAGGTTCCGGCATACCCCATTGATGCATTGAAGGTATCAGTAGATCTTTCTTCCACCCTATATAAAACATCAACTCTTGTATTGTCTACAGGCTTGATATCCGGTTTCAATGCTTCAGGATTGAAATAATTCAAAACACCAAGACCCCGTACGCTACGAATGATGGCAGAGCGATTGAAGAATTCACCAGGCCTTGTGAATAATTCTCTTCTGATGACTTTATCTTTGGTTTTGGTATTTCCAACTATTTCAACTTTTCGAATGACATATCGATCTCTTTCGAATACCTTCACAACAATGTCAAGAGAATCACCATCGGACTTTCTTTCTTCCTTAACAAGATTTGCACCTAAATATCCATTGTCGAGATACATGGACGCAACATCTGATTGATCCTCATTTCCTGTAAGATTTTTATCAAATCGTTCAGCATCATATGGTTCATTCAACGGAATATTCAATCTGCGGAAGAGAAATTCTTGAGGATATACTGTATTGCCCTCAAATGTAACTGAACGCAAAACATATTGTTTTCCTTCGAACACTTCGACATGAATGCTTACTTTTTGCGTTTCAGGATAGTTTATAACAGTATCTTTAAGAATATCGGCATCTATGAATCCTTTGGAGCGGAAAAATTGAAGGAGTTTTTTCTTATCTTCTTCATATTTCAGCTTATCAAATTTTGAGGAAGACCAAAATTTCCACCATGTTTTGGTTTTAGTATCCTCGAAAGACCCTGATAGATCAGAGGCAGTCAGCTTGGAATTCCCTGCAAAACTGATAGTGTCAACATAAAAGTCGGCACCCTCTTCGATAATTAACTCCAACTTGGCATATAACCCTGTATCAGTTGGAACAACAGTTGGCTTGATATTGGCATACATCAAGCCCTCTTTTTCATATAATGCTTTCACGGCATCTTTTGCTAGATCCACTTCATAAGCGGATAAGATATCGCCTTTGATTTTTCCTACAGCTTTTTCTATATCCTTGACACTAACTTTATCGGCACCTTGTACATCAAGCCAACTGAATCGTTGAAACTCTTTGACTTTTATTGTGAGGAAAATCCCACTTGCTGTAATTTTATCGATAATGATATCAATTGACTCAAATTGATTTCGCAACCAAAGATTCTTGATTGCTTCTTGTTGCTTAGGCCCTGGGATTTTGATTTCCTCGCCTACTTTCAAACCGGAAATTGTAATGATTGTTTGAGCATCTGAATAGGTATTTCCATCAACGGAAACACCTGCAATTACAAAAGAGCGAGCTTTATCTTGTGCATTGATAGAAGGCAAATTCAAGAAAATGAATGCACATGCAAGTAGCATTAATAAGCGAGAAAGAAAGGGATGTGAATATGAATTGAGCATGAAATCAAATCACCGCGAAGAAAAAGATGAAATGATTCTTCTGAAGGAACCCTGTTGTTGCTCCTTTTCATCAGATTCACGTAATTGCTGACTTGTTTTTCCAAATCGACGTTCTCTATTGAGAAAATCCCTCAAGGCTGAGTACAAATCTTCTCTTCTGAAGTCCGGCCACAATCTTTCTGTTATATACATTTCTGAATACGCAGATTCCCATAAGAGAAAATTACTCAATCGCATTTCTCCGGAAGTTCGAATCATCAAGTCAGGATCGGGCATATTCTTTGTTAATAAATACTCTGAGAAGTGATCATCTGTGATGTCTTCGGGAGAAAGAGTCCCACGGCGGATGTCCAAAGCAATCATTTGAACGGCTCTGACAATATCCCATCTTCCTGAATAGCTCAATGCCAATGTGAGGGTAAGCCCGGTATTCCCAGCGGTTTTTTCAATAGATTCATTAAGGATGGTTTGAACATTCTTCGGCAATGCATTCAATTTACCGATCGCTTGCAAACGGACATTGTTTGCATGTAATTCATCGATTTCCTGAAGGAGATATGTTTTGAGAAGAGACATGAGAATTTGCACCTCTACGCGAGGTCTCTTCCAATTTTCCATTGAAAAAGCATAGACTGTGAGAAAGCCAATACCCAATTGAGAACTTGCTTTCACGATATCGCGGACACTTTCAATTCCTTGCTGATGCCCAGCGGCTCTTGGTAGGTTTCTATCCATTGCCCATCGACCATTTCCATCCATTATGATGGCAATATGTCTGGGTAAAGCTCCGCCGGCAAGCAGAGTGGCTTGAACATCTTTATCTTCAGGGGATTGACCGTCTTTCCATTGATTGATCATAGCGCTCTCGATGTCATTTCTTCGACAAAAACAAATGGATGACACCCGATGGTGTACAAATTGATTTCCAACATTTGGGATCAAAGAAACATAGGCAGTGATCTGACAGTCGCTTATTGCGGAACATTAATTGACAAAAATACTGCGAAATCATAAAAAAACAATCCCCTACGACGTTTTTCGCTGCTTATTGCCATATATTTATGAAGAAATACGTAAAAGGAGCAAAGTTGCATCATCATTCATTCTTGCA
>SXGQ01808368.1_pt1 | contig 36044 bp, 33 predicted proteins | sample 3178371 | NCBI WGS metagenome assembly SXGQ01 (sample SAMN11356859, study PRJNA531348) | freshwater metagenome | isolation source: freshwater sample F1-20 | place: China: Fuxian Lake, Yuxi | collected 2017-12-25 | reverse complement strand
GCTGTTACTGGTGGGAGACACGATAAATATCCCGGTTGCCGGTTTGTAAATTCCTAGTGCTGCGTGTTTCGCTTGCGACGTGCGTGGCGCTGTTGTGCGAGCAAAATTAGTTCATCGATTAGTGCCGCGTATTCGAGTCCAGAGGCCTGCCAGAGTTTTGGATACATTGAGATGGGAGTGAATCCCGGAATCGTATTCACTTCATTGCACAAAAACCCGCGACCATTTTCTTCGAAAAAGAAATCAACTCGCGCCATGCCATCACACCTGAGCAGTCCGAATATTTTTAGGGCAAGTTGCTGGACAACGGTTGTCTGAGTAGCCGTCAAGGGTGCAGGGATGAGAAGTTGTGCCCCTTCGTCGATGTATTTATCTTTGTAGTCGTAGAATTCATTTCCGGGAATGATTTCACCCGGTACCGAAGCTCGAGGTGAATGATTACCAAGAATTGATACTTCAATTTCTCGCCCAATGATTGCCTCTTCAACGAGTATCCATTCGTCATAAGCAAGCGCAACGCTCGCGGCGCTGACAAGATCGGCAATGTTATTGGCTTTGGAGACCCCCACAGAAGATCCCATATTTGCTGGCTTTACGAAAACAGGAAATGCAAGGTCCGTGGCGATTTGTTGCAGACGCGTTGGCGTAGCGTCTCGTTCGTGCACGGTGGCGTAGCGGGGCTGCACAATGCCGTGACTAGCGCAGATGTCCTTGGCGACAGCCTTGTCCATGGCGATCGCACTTGAAAGAACACCACTTCCCACATATGGCACGTCAAGTAATTCACAAAGCCCCTGCACGGTTCCGTCTTCACCGAGAGGACCATGCAAGAGCGGCATCACCACGATGTTGTTCCCCAAAGAAGGAATTACCCCAGGAGTCGTTGGTTGGCCACTTGCTTCAAGTTGGTGGGCAGCGGGACTTGGTTGCGCAAGCACCCAGTTGCCCGTTCGCGAGATACCAACAGGAACCAACCTGTATTTTGCGGGATCCGCAGCCCTCATTACATGAGCCGCAGTGACGCAACTGACATCGTGTTCTGCCGACTGCCCGCCGAACAAAATGACCACTGTGGTGCGCAAATCAGGTGCGTTCATCTGCTCAGACGGTAGCCGCCGATAGGGTGCGCTTCATGATCATCAGGGCATCCGTTGCTGCTATTGAGATTGGTGGAACCTTGGTGGGCGACGACACAGACATTGACGGTGTGTGTTTTGACTCGCGCCAGATTGTTGCAGGTCAGTTATTTGTTGCTTTATCTGCAGAGCGTGATGGACATGATTTCGTGCCCCAAGTCGTCGGTATCGCTAACGCCGCGATCGTGCAACGTGCCAAACGTCCGACTAACGGTTGGCCACTCTGCGTGATTGAGGTGGACGACACTCAGCAAGCACTATTGGCGCTCGGGTCGTATGCGCGCCAGCAACTAATGCAGGCCCAAGGCCGAGTGGTGGCAATAACTGGTTCAGTAGGCAAGACCAGCACAAAAGATTTCATTAATGCTGTTTTGATGTCAAAGTTTTCGCCAGTGGTGGCAAGTGAGAAATCATTCAACAATGACATTGGATTGCCGGTAACTTTGCTCGCTGCACCGACGGATGCGCAAGCAGTTGTGCTGGAGATGGGTATGCGGGGCTTCGGAGAAATATCGCGACTTTGCTCCGTTGCGTCGCCAGACATCGGAGTAATCACCCGTGTTGGTGAAGCCCACACCGAGCGCGTTGACGGAGTGATGGGCGTTCAAAAAGCAAAAGCAGAACTTGTGCAGGCGTTGCCAAAGAGCGGATGGGCTGTCCTAAATGCCGACGATGACCTGGTGCTTGCGATGCGTCCCTTGACGCGCGCCTCGGTATTGACCTATGGAGTCAACAAAAAAGCAGACGTGCGGTTTAAGGTGATAGCCACTGATGACGAAGGTCGTATTATCGCTGAAGTTCATCACAAAGCGACAGGAGAGACGGCGGTGTTTCGCTGTTCAGCTCCTGGTTTGCATATGGCGTCCAATGCAGTCGCTGCACTTGCGGTGGCTGGTCTCGTCGGAATTGAACTCACTCAAGCGTGTCGCGTTCTCGAGACGGTTAGTCTCACTGGCTCTCGCATGGAGCGGAGGACTATGGCATCTGGAGCAATATTGATTGATGATTCCTATAACGCAAACCCAACTTCAACCCGAGCAGCACTTTTGACATTGGCGTCTTTTGATGTATTGCGTCGTGTGGCGGTTCTGGGCATGATGGCTGAGGTCGCCGACTCACAAGAGGCACATTTGCGAATTGCATCGCTGGCTCAAGAACTTGGAATCGAATTAGTCGCGTTTGAAACAGATCTGTATGGAGTTGCTGGTTTGTCGAGCCAAGATGTGATCGAGCGCCTTACTCATCTCGGAGATGAAGCAGCAATTCTCATCAAAGGCTCACGCGTTGCCCAACTTGAGCGTGTCGTGCAGGCTCTAGTTGGCTGATGCCCCACGGCACTTTAAGGGGCATCCACCTTTTGCAATCGGGTCTTCTACAAGAATGTGAAAATGTCGAACCAGTCCTCCGCAGAAGTCAGTTCAAATCAAGAGCCATCATGTCGCGCCAGATTCGGGACATTTGCCGAATGTCCGCTATGCAACGGCAACCTATCACCTGAACATGCGCACTTTAAATGCACCAACTGTGGCTGGCGAGACAGTTGTTGCGATTAACTTGAATCTTGTTCTTGCAACTATCCCTTGACGAAGGCTTTAAGCGCAATCATGGCTTCCGCAGGATTTGCCGCGTCAATCCCATCAATCTTGAGGTTCAGTAGGTCCGTGTAGTATGCCGCATTTTTTAGCGTTGAATCACTTTCCCAGATCCACAAGATGAAGCCTTCAGCATGAGCGCGAGCAACAAACTCGGCATTAAGTTCAAATTTCACGGCAGGTTCTTCAGTCGGAATCTGCAAGATGCGCATGCCGTGCGGGATAGGAACTTTGTTGATGAACCAATTCACGAGGTTGGCGCGACCAGGTGAGAGTTCGACGGTTGGAGCAATCTTGCGAAATTCATCGATAACTAGGTCGTCAAACGATGTGACCACGGCCCGTTCATTTGCACCAAGCTCATCCAAAATGCGGGCCAATTCTTTGGCAGCGGGCACGGCGGCAGGAAAGACATCTTTGATCTCAATATTGAGCATGTATTGAGGGTATTTTGTGGCGATATCAATAAATCTGGGGATAATAAAATCCTCCGGCGTGTATGAGGGCGGAGGCGTTACTTTTCCGGTGCGAATACCACGAAAGATGTATTCAGACTCCTGCTTGTCCTTGCAGGTGCAATCCTTCGTGAACCAGTAAGCGTTGTCTAGGGCCAAAATTTGGTCGTAGGTCATGTCGATTACGTTTCCTGTGCCGTCGGTTCCGCCATCAACGTTGAGGTCGTGTTGCACCACCAATACGCCATCTTTGGTGAGCAGTACATCTAAGTCCAAGATGTCAACACCATCTTTAGTTGCTTCTGCGTAGCCGTACGGCGTCGAATGGGGGCGAAGTTGCTCTCCTGAAGCGTGCGCCATAATCACTGGGCGACCAAGAGCCAGATTTTCTGCCACAGTGGTTGCCTCGGGACCCTCTACAGTCGCCGGCAAACTTGCAGTCGAGTCTGTGTCAGATTTGGAACTCATAGATCCTTCGTTGCACGCAGACAAGAGAACTAGCGTGATTACTGTAAGGGCTACTTTTTTCATACTTTTAGTGTCCTGGCGTGAAACTGATGGGTAATTTTTCTGGTCCGAATATAGCGGCGGTACCGGCTTTGTAAACGATGTCTCCGGCCACGGCCAAATTAGGAAGACGACGAGACAAAATGATTAGTGCTTCTTGTAGTTCGGCGCGCGCAAGGGAGGCGCCGAGGCAGTAGTGGACGCCAGAACCAAAGGTGAGTTGGGGTTGGCCGACGGGTTCACGGGTGATGTCAAAGTTGTTTGGTTCTGGAAAGACAGAGCCATCAAAATTAGATGTCCCGAGGCTGGGCATCACAAGAGTGCCTTTTGGAAATAAAACATCTTTATATTCGATGTCTTCAGTGGCATAGCGACCCGTTCCGCGAACTGCACCGAAATAGCGCATGCATTCCTCAACAGCACGGGGGGCCATTTCTGGGTGGTCGGCCAAAAGTTTCCACTGTTCAGGATGTTCAGCGAACAAGATGAGAGCCAAACCAAGTTGATTGCGGGTGGTGTCGGTGCCGCCAATTATTACAGCTCCGACCATGGTTACAAGTTCTTGCGTATTGAGTTTGTCGCCCTGCTCTTCGGCGGTAATTAAATCAGTTATCAGATCGTCGGCCGGAACATTGCGCCGCGCGGCAATCAAATCCTGCACGTATTCGCTGAGGTCGTCTTGGGCTTTCATGATCAGTGGGGCATCGCGATTGAGATTGCCATCAAATACTTTCAAAATGTCGGCAGCCACCCTGCTAAATAGTTTCCAGTCTTTTTTTGGGGCCCCAAGTAATTCACAGATGATCGGGATCGGATACGGCTCACAGACTGCCGACACAAAGTCAGCCTTGCCAATCGGAGCAATCGGGTCAACTAGAGAATTGAGGACATCGCGCATCACTGGGCGCAATCGGTCGGCAACACGCGGATTGAAGGCAGGTGCTACAAGTCGGCGTAGACGCACGTGCTCTGGACCATCAGATGAAAGTATCGAGTTTTGACGTGGTCGATTGTTGTATTCGACATTATCTGTGGGTTGTGACTGCGATATGAAACCAACAGCGCTGAACCACCGCTTGTCACGCAAAACAGCAACCACATCCTCATATTTTAGAACCGAGTAACCGAAGGCATTTTTTGCCAGCCAATTGTCTTTGGCAAGATTACGCAGAGTTTCGATGCGGTGATCGCGCTCTTCTTCGCCAAATAGCGGCAGAACGGGCAAATCAAGGGAATCAACAGAAACGGGCATAGTGCGAATCTTAGTGGTGGCAAGGCATTAAATCGGTGTTGTGTGGGTGGTTCAAAATGTGACAACCTGAAGAGATGCGTTCATTTCAAAACTTTGTCAACGGGTCGCTGGCTGATTCTGCCGACGGCAAGACTTCCCCGATCATTAATCCCGTCACCGGTGAGCAGTATGCAACTGCTGCACTTAGCGGGGCAGTTGATATTGACGCGGCAATGTCTGCTGCGGCAGGTGCCTTTGAATCATGGAGAAACACCACTCCATCGGAGCGATCGTTGGCGATCTACCGAATTGCCGACGCAATCGAAAGTCGCGCCGAAGAAATGATTGCCCGCGAAGTAGAAAACACCGGCAAGCCAACAGCGATGACAAGGTCAGAAGAAATTCCACCAATGATCGACCAGATTCGCTTCTTTGCAGGTGCTGCTCGCATGCTTGAAGGCAAAAGTGCCGGTGAGTACATGCGCAATATGACTTCATTTGTGCGCCGCGAACCAATTGGTGTGTGCGCGCAGGTAGCGCCCTGGAATTATCCGATGATGATGGCGGTCTGGAAATTCGCCCCAGCAATTGCCGCGGGTAACACTGTCGTCCTAAAACCATCAGACACCACTCCAGCGACGACGACACTGCTGGCAGAAATCGCAGCAGAGTTTTTGCCCCCCGGCGTGTTCAATGTGGTCTGTGGTGACAGGGAAACTGGTAAAGCAATGGTGTTGCACGATACTCCGTCAATGGTTTCTGTTACAGGGTCTGTGCGTGCTGGCATGGAGGTCGCCGAGGCAGCATCACGTTCGCTAAAGCGTGTTCATCTAGAACTGGGAGGCAAAGCGCCAGTCATCGTGTTTGATGATGCAGATATTGAAGCGGCAGTTGCAGGAATAAGTGGTGCTGGGTTCTTCAATGCAGGTCAAGACTGCACAGCGGCAACGCGTGTTTTGGTGGGACCGAGAGCATATGCAGATTTTGTCGCTGCGCTGGCCGAGCAAGCCAAGGCAACGCGCACAGGAAAGCCAGACGATGAGGATGTGCTGTTCGGACCAGTCAATAACCAAAATCAACTTGCCCATGTATCGGGCTTCATTGATCGCGCTCCAAAGCATGCTCGAATTGTGGCTGGAGGTTCAAGATTTGGGTCGACAGGGTATTTCTTTGAGCCAACAGTCGTGGCAGATTTGAAGCAAAATGACGAGATGATTCAGCGTGAAATATTTGGACCAGTGATTACGGTGCAGCAGTTCACCGACGAAGAAGAGGCTCTATCATGGGCCAACGGAGTCGAATACGGGCTTGCCTCATCGGTTTGGACACGTAATTTTGGTCGGGCAATGCGGATGGCCAAGCACCTGGACTTCGGGTGCGTTTGGATCAACACGCACATTCCCATCGTGGCCGAGATGCCTCACGGAGGATATAAAAAATCTGGCTACGGCAAAGATCTGTCGTCTTACGCTTTTGATGACTACACCCGCATTAAGCATGTGATGGCCAACCTTGACAGTTGACCACGGCGGGAATGTTGCAATCAAAAACTCCAGCAGTGCGAGTGTCTAGTATTAGCCAATTGTAATCTTTCAAGGGGGGGTGAATGAATAGCGAAAGAGGTTCGGTCGAACTCGTTGGCGTGACTAAGAAATACGGCTCCGTTGTCGCCGTTGACTCCCTTGATTTAGTAGTTCAGCCTGGCGAGTTTTTGTCATTGCTGGGACCCAGCGGTTGTGGCAAGACCACCACACTTCGAATGCTTGCCGGATTCGAGCAGCCGGACTCTGGTTATATTCGAATAAGCGGAGTCGAAGTTCAAGGAGTAGCCCCATACAAACGGGATGTCAACACGGTCTTTCAGCATTATGCACTTTTTCCGCACATGACCGTGGCTGAAAATGTGGCTTACGGTTTACGACAGCGCGGTGTAAATAAATCTGAAACTGCGGCTCGTGTCTTTGAAGCCCTTGATATGGTTCAAATGACAAAGTTGGCGGATCGCAAGCCCCGTCAGATGTCTGGTGGCCAGCAACAACGTGTTGCAGTCGCTCGTGCACTTGTAAATCGGCCAAGTGTGCTGCTTCTTGACGAACCACTCGGTGCGCTGGATCGCAAATTACGCGAGGAAATGCAAATTGAATTGAAGCTCCTGCAGAGTCATCTAGGAATCACATTCGTGTTCGTGACCCACGATCAAGAAGAAGCAATGAGTATGAGTAATCGAATTGCCATCATGCTGGACGGACATATTGAACAACTAGGTGACCCAGAGACCGTGTATGAGCACCCCGCCTCTGCCTTCGTGGCCGGCTTCATTGGGCGAAATAACTTCTGGCAGGGAATTGCGACTGCCGATGGCGCCCTTGCCCAAGATGGAACCGTTTTTGTGGCCACGCGCCCAGAAGAAGTTGTGCCCGCTGGTCATGCTGCTTTGGCCGCGGTTCGGCCTGAATGTGTGAACCTTTCCGTGGATAAGCCCGCAGGGACCACAAACTGTGTGGTTGCTCGCGTAGCGGGCGTCTCACACTTTGGCGATGTTTTGCAGTATGTGGTCACTGCTGGCGATAGAGACTTATTGGTGTTGACGCCCCGAACCAAGGCAGTTCGCCATCAAATGGGTGATGAGGTGTGGTGCAGTTGGTCGGCTGACGATGTTTATTTTTTCTCTGCCAGACAAGCTGAAGTGGTATTAGCCGAGTCAAATAGTGACTAATCTAACCTTGTGGCGGAATTTGAAGTTGCCTTGTCCTCTTCTGTCCTCCGATAGTGTGAGACCAATTTAAAAGGAGAGAAATAGTGAGCAAAGAACTTAGAATTTTGGCCCCGGAAAGTTTTCGTGATGCGCTTTCCCGTCGCGCATTTTTAAAAGTTGGTACGGTCGCCGCAGGTCTTGCAGTAGTTGTCGTGGCTTGCGGTGGGTCCGATAGCCCATCTTCTCCGACCGACACAACGGGCGCATCGGACACAACTACACCACCAAGCGGCTTGGCCTCAGGCGACTGGAGTCGTGTCATAAATAAATCCAGTGGAACTCTTGCTATGTACACATGGGGCGACTATGACGATCCAGAACTAGTAGGAGTCCTGGCAGAAAAGACTCTCGGTGTGACGATGAAAGTCGACTACTACGCGAGCAACGAAGACCTCATCACAAAACTCTCAACGGCTGGTGGAAGTAGTGGGTTTGACATTGTCGTACCAACTGGGCCATATATTCCCCAAATGATCGAAAAAGATTTGATTCAAAAGTTTGACAAGTCACTGTTGCCAAACATTGTCAATGTTGATCCGTTGTATTTGGCTCAAGCATGGGATCCAGGTAACGACTATTCGGTGTGCAAGAACTGGGGAAGCACTGGCTTCTTTTATGACACAACAAAAATTTCTCGAGAATTGACATCGTGGCAAGATTTCATAGATGTGTGCATGGGGGAAGCGAGTGGACAATGCGCCGTCATTGATGCAGCGCCAAACGTTGCCGGAATGTATTTCTGGTCGAAGGGAATTGACTGGAACACTGAAGATGCCGCCGACCTTGATGCATACGAAAAGTTCATAGTTGATGAATTCGCCACACATATCAAAGCTTTTGATAGTTATCCGAGCACAAAATTGGCCGAAGGCGCCTACAGCATTGCAATGGCGTGGAACGGTGATGCGCGTCAGGCTTATGTGCGAATCAAAGAAGCCGGCGGCACGCCAGAGAATTGGAAATGGGTCTTGGGAACACCGGACACGGAACTTTGGATGGACAACTTCTGTATTGCCCAAGGCGCACCAAACGTTGAAGCTGCACATGCCTGGATCAATTGGATTTTGATGCCAGAAGAATCAGTAAAAGACTTGCAATATCACGGCTACAACACGGGAATGAAGACGATGGGCACGCTCATTGCAGAAATTGCGCCAGATTTAGAAAAAGGTGACATGATTTTCTTCAAAGATGAAGAAGTAAAGACGATGCATACTCAAGTCCTGAACACGTCTATAGATCGCCTCGTAGATATTTTGAATAAGGTCAAGGCCAAGGCCGGAGGCTGAGCGCAGGTGACGGTTACGGTTCATTCGTATCCACAAAAGAGGTTGCGGGCCCCCCGATATCTGCTCGCCCTTCCAGCAATAATTTGGTACTCGGTATTTTTCGTTGTACCGATAGGTTTTATCCTGCTTTATTCATTTGGAGCTAAAGATGCAAGCAGACTGATTCCTGTTGATCTAGGAAGTCTTTCCACTGCAAATTACTCAAATGTCTTCGACGACACGTTTTTTCGGACGTTCAAAGCCACGTTGCGAATCGCAACAGTGGCGACGGCGATGTGTTTTTTTATTGGATTGCCTGTGGCGTATTTCGCCGCCTTCAAGGTGGCTGAGCGCTGGAAAGCAATCCTATTGGCACTTGTGGTGGTACCGAGCTTCACAAGTTTTTTGATCAGAACTGTTGCGTGGCGAATTCCACTTGCACCTAACGGCACATTTTCTCGTTGGCTCAACGACCTCGGCTGGATTGGCAATAACGGAATTCAAATCCTTGAAACACAGATGGCAGTTCAAATTGCGATTGTCTACAACTATCTGGGATTTATGATTTTGCCGCTGTACGTGGCTCTGGATCGGATCGATGTTCGAATGCGCGAAGCTGGAAAAGATCTTGGTGCGGGTCGTTTGGCCACTTTTTGCACGATTACCTTGCCGCTTGCAGGGCCCGGAATAATCGCAGGTGTTTTGTTGACATTTATTCCAATGTGTGGCGACTATGTAACCGCCACGGTGCTGGGTGGTGCCAAGGGAAACATGATCGGATCCATGATCGCATCGCAATTTACGAGTGCACAAAATTGGCCACTCGGAGCCGCAATGGCCGTGCTGATGATTGGGGCAGTGTTGGCTTCTTTGACGGTAGGGGCACTCATATTGTGGGTGTTCCCCGGAGGAGTTCGATTGCTGCGCCCCCTCATTGACAAAGTTCGTCGCACTATGCGGGCACGATCTGTTGGGCGAGAACAGGTTTCACGCACAATCAGCATCGGAAAATTTGAGGCGTTTCACATAGTCTTGGCGGTTTGGACTGCTTTGGTGCTGTTGTTTTTGTTCGTTCCCATTTTTTTGGTTGTACTGCATTCATTTAATAGTGGTAGTTCTTTCACCATTTGGGCAGGGTCAACGACATTCAAGTGGTGGGATGAACTTTTTGCTGGCTCGATTGTTTGGGCGGTTCTCGTCAGATTTGTCGTTGTCGTAGTGATCGGCTTATTTCTTCGTCGGATATTGGCTGCTCGATCATCTGTGAACAAGCGAACTCTTAATTGGTTTGGGCCGGGTGCATTTATTCTGGCCGTGATCTTGAACGGATTTGCCACCGATTGGTATCGCCAGATATTTGACTTTGCCGGAATCGGGGACTCCATTCGGAATTCATTTATGGCTGCATTCGGCGCAACGGTGATTGCAGTGGTGTTGGGTGGGCTGTCTGGAGTTGCATTGGCTAGGAGACCAGGTCTTTGGACCAAAATCTTCATGGCCGTGGTGTTCTTGATTTTGGTGACACCAGAAATCATGGATGCCATCGCCCTTGCCACATGGTTTCCGCGAATACAAGATATTCCTCTACTTGGTATTCCCTTTTCGGATGGTCTTGGTCCATTTAATGGTGGCATCAACAAACTATGGGTCGGCCAATCGCTGTATGCAAGTGCGGTCGTCACGCTCATCGTGCGGGCGCGACTGGCTGGTTTAGATGAATCTCTTGAAGAGGCTGCTGCAGACCTCGGGGCCACGCCAGCACAGGCATTTCGGCAGATTACCCTGCCATTGATTTCAGCGGCCCTTGTCGCTGGCGCGTTGTTGTCTTTCACTTTGTGTCTAGATAATGCGGTGATCTCAACACTTATCAGCGAGGCCGGATCAACAACTTTCCCAGTTGCACTTCTTGGGGCAACGCGCAGCACGATTAAGCCGTTCTGGGGAGTAGGGGCGGTGCTCTTGTTCTTGGTGACGCTGGGGGCGCTGTGGTTTGTTGCTGTTGTGTTGAGGCGTTCGGGCAGTTCCTCAAGTGAGATTGCAGCAACTCTTGCTGGCTCCTAAATGCCCAAGATAAAAAGGGCTATTAGTTCAGAGATTTGACGATCAGTTGCCACTTTTGATCCCATATGGCAATCCAAATGTGGCGCCGCATATGAAAGGTCCCGGATTAGTAGGTACTCTCAATGCTCATCGTGGTTACTAAGAATTTTTACGAACTCCTCGGAGTGAATCGCCAAGCATCAAGACGACAAATTCGTGACGCTTATCGGACTCTTGCGCGAACCCTGCATCCAGACACCCGTTACTCAGGCGAAGCGAATAGTCCTGCTTACAGTGCAGATGACGCCAGCAAGATGGCACAAGTAAATGACGCGTGGTTTGTGTTGTCAGACTCGGCTCGAAGGCAAGAATATGATCGTTCCCTTGGTTTTGGGCGCTCGGGTACTGAGCCGCAGGCGGTCGAGTATGAGCAGCCAATTTTTTATTCACCATCACCGTTCCCATGGAAAGGCATGCTGGCATTGTTGGTCGCTGGAGTCGTTGCTGTCCTTGTATTTGGTGCCAATAGCGAGGCACCAACAAATCAGCCCGATCAATTACTGCAGTCGGGTTCTTGTGTCGTCTTTGACGGACCTGCTGCTGTGTCAGAGGTGTCATGTGCCACCAAACATGACGCGGTAGTTCGTCAACTAATTGGCTACGACATGACGTGTCCGTCAGACACCGAGTCATTCAGGGATCGTCAAGGCATGGGGACTGCTTGTATTGATCGGGTGCAACCGTTGGCAGATCCATCCAACACTGGCTAGCCTGACTAGCCTTGGGGCGATTAGCTCAGTCGGAAGAGCGCCACGTTCACATCGTGGAGGTCATGGGATCGAGGCCCGTATCGCCCACTATCTTGTTTGAGTAAGCACTCATCTCTGATTGTGAACTAACTTGCGAGTTGAAGTTTCACTAACAAGGGGATGCTGATGCTTGATTATGTCATTAAGGGTGGGACCATTGTTGATGGAACAGGGAGTGTTCCTTGGCAAGGCGATGTTGGCGTTCGCGACGGACTTATCGTCCAAGTTGGCGGGGCAATAAGCGAAGCAGCGCAGGAGACAATTGATGCAGATGGCGCGATTGTTACTCCGGGTTGGATAGATGTACACACGCACTATGACGGTCAAGTCAGTTGGGACGATGTCATGGACCCGTCAGCGGGTAATGGCGCCACCACAATCGTGATGGGCAACTGTGGAGTTGGGTTTGCGCCAGTACGACCTGGTGGCGAAAAATCCCTGATTGAGTTGATGGAAGGGGTCGAAGATATTCCTGGTACCGCGTTGTATGAAGGAATTGAATGGGGACAATGGGAATCTTTCCCTGAATACATGGACTACATCGCGCGTCGTCGTTACTCACTGGATATCGGGGCTCAAGTTGCCCATGGCGCCTTGCGTTATTACGTCATGGGACAACGGGGCAAAGAAAACCAAGATGCTACGCCTGAAGATTTAGCCACAATGTCGCGCCTTCTCACCGATGCACTCGCAGCAGGAGCAATGGGCTTTAGCACCTCGCGCACAATCGGACATCGCGCCCTTGATGGTTCTCCGGTGCCCGGAACTTTTGCACCAGATTATGAAATAAGTGCAATCGCAGATGCGATGGCAAATGCTGGTCGCGGAGTTTTTGAAATGATTCCCGCAGGCACCGTTGGCAAACTTGAAGGCTTAGGTGGTGAGCGCACTACTCCTGAGGCAGAACTCGCACTGATGGCAGATTTTTCTCGACAGAGTGGTCGCAAGGTGACTTTTACATTGGTGCAATCTCCTGACTATGCGCCCGATACATGGCAGAAATTGCTGGCAATGACTGTGGCGGAAAATCAGTCAGGTGCGCAATTATTTCCTCAAGTTCCGTCGCGTCCCATTGGGCTGGCATCGGGCCTCTCTGGCTATCACGCTTTTCAACGGCGCCCAACGTATATGAAACTTGCGGCACTGTCGTTGGCTGATCGTGCTCGCGAGATGGCAAAGCCTGAAATCAAATCTGCCATCATGGCGGAGAATGATGTGCCCGTTGATCAGCCAGGTTCAATGGCAAATATGTATCGCTTATTTCAAACTGCTGCACCATTTTTGTATCCGCTAGCAGATCCTGTTGACTATGAGCCAGATCCTTCGCTCATGTTGGGTGCTCGCGTCACTAGAACTGGTGAGGATATTTTGAGCGTGCTCTACGACTACTTGCTTGAACAAGATGGTGCCGCAATGTGTGCATTGATGGGAGGAGCCAAAGTGCATGAAAGTCAAGAAGTTTTGCGGCAGATGTTGGTTCATCCTGAAACTGTGACTGGTCTTAGCGATGCGGGCGCTCATGTCACATTGATTTGTGATGCCACTATGCCGACGACTCAACTCACATTTTGGGCTCGTGATCGTCATAAGGGTGACCGCATCCCACTCGAGTTCCTGGTCGCCAAGCAAACCGCACGAAATGCAGATTTATATGGCTTGACTGATCGTGGACGAATAGCAGTTGGGCTTCGTGCGGACATCAATGTGATTGACTTTGACAATTTGCGGGTCTCTCCTCCGAAGGCATTTCATGATTTGCCAGCAGGTGGAACCCGATTGATTCAGCCTGTGTCGGGCTATTTGGCCACTTTCGTAAAGGGTCAAGTAACACGCCGACACGATGCTGACACTGGGGCTCGCCCCGGGTCACTCGTGCGTGGCTAGTTGCTTTGTTCGTTATATTTGGGCGCCAAATGCAAGGTGCTCTACTTTGTTGGTGGGGCGAACTAACTTTGGGTTGTGCGTAAATTGTGCGAGCGTTCAGGGTGTGCAGGACCAAGCGCGGTGGCGTACGGAATTGATAATGCTCGTTTGATCGTGTGGTTTGAAGTCGCCCACGAACAGGACGCAACTCAGGCGGGTGCACTGTGCCGACGACACGCAGATGCCTTGGTAGTGCCTAAAGGCTGGACTATTGACGATCGTCGCGAGTTAGTGCCTAAGTTGTTTCGAACCAAGGAACCAACTGCTGGTAAAAAACAAAAGTCACCAACAAAATCAAAACCCAAGACTGCGCCAAAGACAGACAGGAAACTGAGGGCGGTTTCCAACCCGTCACTCTTGGATGAGCCTGTGGTTTCTACTGCCAATCAAGTCGCAGATCCAGACGAAACACGAGCTATTCCCTGGATGCCAAAATTGGTTCGTCGTGGCGACTATGACATTGATCAAACAACTGGTGAGCCACATCGCGATGACACCGCCTCGCACGGGCGCTTGATGCGTCGCGCATTCGGTGACCGCCCCCAGGGCTAATTGCGTGCGAGTTTCGTCGGCGATGGTCATTGATGCACCACTGCTGTCCGTCTTGCCATTTGTCAATGTTCTTGATGCATATCCATCATGGATGACGTTGGTGCATCGAGCAACGACATCTAAGGAGTATCCCGATCAATGGGACGTTGAATTGCGGGCAAAGGTTGGTCCACTGGCGAGATCAAAGAGATTGTTGATGAAAAAAACGGCAAGTGAAGTTGCTGCAGATGGTGAGTTGGCCACGATAGTTTTTGAGCGAAGGGAAATTGACGGAAAACAGCATGCCCCATGGATACTGACGATTAATCTGTCGACAACAGAACTGTCTGGTTCAACTCGCGTGGCAGTTGAGTTGTTTTATGGTGGGGCACTGTGGACTGGTGGAATTCTTGAGCGGGTGCTGGCAGACAACATCAGTTCTGGGCATGATCGGTTGCGCCAAGTAGTGCTTGCCAAAAATTAGCCAAGAAAATCAGACCATTGAGTTATTTTCTGCCATGAGTGCTCTAGCGAACACGGCAAGCGGGCCCCGCTAAAAGTGTCACGGTAGTCGGGCCGATGGGCCCAACATGGCAAAGTAGGTAGGTGAAGACGAACGCCCTCGTGGATGCATTAGCGCGCGATTTGTCGCGGGTGCTTGGCGTCAGTGAAATAAGTAACTTGCGTCGCCTCACCGGTGGTGCATCGCGTGAAACTTGGCGCTTTGATGCAGATGATTCCTCATTCGTGCTTCAGCGAGTGCGCCCTGGAACAGTGGGCGGACTCAAGCAGGAGCCATCCGTGCTGGTGATGGCGGCCCGACACGGAGTACCAGTTCCAGAATTAGTGTTTGATGGGTCTGCATCAGATGAATTAACCGAACCATTCATGATCGTGCGTGCCGTTGAGGGAGAAACCATTGCCCGCAAGATTCAGCGAGACGATGCTTTTGGTCTCGCGCGGCAAAATTTTTGTCGTGATGCAGGTGCTGCCTTGGCGAAGTTGCACAGCATTGATGTCCAAGAAGTAATCGGACTAGAAAATGAAGATCAAGTGGTGCGTTACCGTGAGGTCCTAGATTTCCTACAACAGCCCCATCCGACATTTGAACTGGTATTCAAATGGCTCGTGGCAAATCAACCAGAGTCTTGCCGACGCTCAATTGTGCATGGAGATTTTCGCTTGGGAAATCTGATGATTGGACCAAAGGGCATCGAAGCTGTCCTTGATTGGGAACTAGCCCACCTCGGAGATCCAATGGAAGACTTGGGTTGGCTTTGCGTGAAGGCATGGCGTTTTGGTGGGACACAACCAGTCGCTGGACTTGGGTCTTATGAGGATCTATTCAGCGCCTACGAACAACATTCGGGCATTAAAGTTGACGCTGACGTCGTGCGTTGGTGGCAAGTTCTTGGAACTTTGAAGTGGGGAATCATCTGTATCTCTCAGGCTTCATCCCATCTTTCCGGGGTGATGAGAAGTCATGAGTTGGCAGCGATTGGTCGGCGGGTGTGCGAGAACGAATATGACTTGTTTCAATTATTAGAAGGAGAATGGTGATGGCTCATCCCCACGATGTCCCGACAAGCGCGCAATTACTAGAGTCAGTACGCCAATGGCTTGAGCGCGATGTCATGCCAGCAGTAGATGCCCGATTGCAGTTTCATGGTCGAGTGGCGATGAATCTTTTGGCGATGGTAGAGCGAGAGATTGAGATTGGACCAGCACAAGCCAACGAACATGACAAACGCCTCAAGATTCTTGGTTGTGCAGATGATTACGAGCTGGCTCAAAGAATAAAAAGCGGAGAAATGGATGACAGACTTGAAGAAGTAAAAGCCCTTGTTTATGCCAGCGTGGTTGACAAATTGCTTGTCGCTAATCCAAAGTATCTGGAAAAATAATTATTTATCTGCCTTTGGTGGCTTGCCAAGCGTTACAGGTTGACCAGCCGCCAATTGCCCGCAGGCGGCTGCAATGTCAGTGCCACGGTTTTGGCGAATCGTGGCGTTGGTGCCAAGTGCTTCAAGGCTGCGACGAAAGGCATGCACTTTGTTGTTGCTGCTCCCGCGCGTCGGCCAACCCGGCGTCGGGTTCAATGGGATGAGATTGACGTGCGCGCTGGGGCGCAATGACGCACACAATGTGTGTAGTTCGCGGGCGTCACGTTCTGTGTCGTTGATTCCATCTATTAATGCCCACTCAAAAGTAATACGGCGGTTTTTCTTGTCGAGATAATCCCGACAGGACTGCATGAGTTCCTCGATCGGATACCGCTTGTTGATCGGCACAAGTTCGTCGCGCAAATCATTGCGTGCTGCATGTAGCGATACTGCAAGATTGACGGGCAAAGGGCGGTTGCTCAGTGTGCGAATTCCGGGAATAATTCCAACAGTGCTGATTGTCAGATGTCGCGCCGAGATTCCCATATCGTGATTCATTTTTTCAACGGCACCCCATACGGCTGACTCATTGGCTAGTGGTTCGCCCATTCCCATGAACACCACGTTGCCGACACGGATATCAGCGAGTGCAGCAATGCGTGACGCAAGGATTACCTGTTCCACAATTTCTCCAGTCGTCATGTGTCGTGTGAAACCTGCTTGACCAGTCGCACAAAATCCACAACCCATGGCACACCCTGCCTGCGTGCTGACACAAACTGTTGCGCGGTCTTCGTAGTACATCAGCACGGTCTCGATCGGGGAGCCACCATCGGACAGGTTCCACAGGATTTTTATCGTTTTTCCATCATCTGCAACTGTGCGTGAAACTTCCTGCAGCGACATCGGCAATGCTGCCTGCAAGGTGTTACGAAGATTGATGGGTAGCGAAGAAATCTCAGACGGACTTTTGAGATGGACATAGAGCCCCTCCCACACTTGGTCAATGCGGTATCTGGGTTGTCCAGCCAGTATTTCGGCGATGTCTTGGCGAGAAGCATCATAAAGAGATGTCGCTGTCATCAAATGACGACCGATTTTGCCAGCAGGCTGTAGTCAGCGATGCGAGTCCGAACAACATCGAGGCTTGCCGTCCAAAATGCTTCACCTGTCACATCGAATCCGAAGGCCGCGCCCAATTCTTCTGCGGTGTCCATTCCGGCGCGGGACAGCAGAGTGTCGTAGCCGTGTCGGAACCTATCGGGATCTGCCTGAAACTGGGAGAATAATCCGAGCCCAAAAAGCAAACCATATGTGTAGGGCCAGTTGTAAAAATGACTGCCATAATAATGTGGCTTTAGCACCCACATATGCGGATGTGCCGTTGCTTGGTCAAGCCCGTCACCGTATGCGATGGCTTGGGCTTCGGTCATCATCTCGTTAAGTTCACTGACTCCGAGCGTGCGTCGTTGGCGCCGTGCAAAGACTTCTGTTTCAAACAGGAAACGACTGTGTATGTCGACTACAACTTGGTTGGAGCCAACAAGGTCGACATCCAAAAGAGCCAATCGTTGATTGCCTGAAAGTGTCGCCAAACCAGATTCAATCATCAGTGTCTCGCAAAAAATACTGGCGGTCTCGGCGAGAGCCATAGGGAGGCGTTTTTGGAGTGGCGTGCGTTGGGACAATTGGGTGTTGTGATAGGCGTGACCAAGTTCGTGGGCAGTTGTCTGAGCGCTGTCAGCGCTACCTGTCCAATTCAAAAGCACAAGAGAGCGATCCCCTATAAAGGGCATGCAGAATGCTCCACCCACTTTGCCATCTCGGGGTTCTGCATCAAGCCACTTTTCAGCAATTGACCTATCAACGAGCCCCGCCAGCTCGGCGCTATAGGTACCAAAAGCATTTCGAACTGCTTCAATGCCTTGTTCCCATGAGATTTTGTCGGCACCAACCGGCAACGGAGCCATCATGTTCCACCATGGCAACGAATCGCCAGATGCATGCAAGGAAGACTTTGTTTTCATCCATTGCCGAAAATCAGGAAGTGAATCAGTCACGGCCTTTTGCATCGCGTCAAATGTTGATCGGCTGACGCTATTGCCATACAACGATGCCTCAAGTGGTGACTCCCAGTGTCGCCGAGAATTGACGGTATTTGCTTCACCTTTGATGCTGTTCATCGCGGCGGCACACACCACGGCAACGCGGGGCCAAGATTTCATTTCGGCTTCATATCCGGCACGTCGCATTTCTTCGTCTGCATGACTTGCCAAGCCACGTATCGCAGGCATCGGCATTTCTTGCGTGGTGCCATCGGTCAACGACACAGTGCCGCTGAGTTGTGATGTGATGTCTCCTTGTAGCCGACCCCATGCGCCAGAACCAGTTGTGGCAAGTTCTGCATACAAACCCTCTTGGGCTTCGGGCATCTGATGGGCAGCGCGTTGGGCGAGTCGCAACAATGGTCCGTGATGTTCGTGGGCTTGTGTGCTGCGAGTGCTTAGTTCGTCAACGCCGAGCGAACCGACCCATTGAGCCAAGCGTGCCAGCAATGGGCGCATTCGTGAGTCGAGCACTTCTACCTCGCTTAATAAACCCTGCGCTTGCTCGTCTCGGGAATTGGTGGTGACGGTGGCATAAACATAAGCCTCCAGCATTTCGGCATGGGCCAAGACCCGATTGACCGCCGCGATTATCTCATCAGCAGCGGGTCCGTCCGCATCGGTAATTTCGCGTTCGGCATCACGCACATTGTGTTGTTCAAATAGGGCTTCAAGTCGCGTCACGTCTGATGCCAAATTTTCCATGTCGTCAGTAAAACTTCGGGACGATAGCGAGTCGTGGAGATCGGTAACGGACCAGCGTGGCAGAGTGGTTTCGGACATGTCTTTAGGCTAAGGGTGTTATGGCGCGACGACGCTACAAAGTAGAGATGTCGCCAACGAAAGCGAGTTCAGTGTGATGCACGACAAACCCGAGTGTCATGTACATGGAAATAGCGGCTGCGTTATCGGCGTCAACAAACAGCATGCCAACATCTGCGCCCGAGGCGGCAAGATGATTCAGACCAGCCACCGTGATGGCTGAGCCCAAACCGCGACCAGCACACGCAGGATTTACAGCGATAACATAAATTTCACCCACTAATGGAGTTGTTTCAGGATGCATCTTGGTCCAACAAAAGGCCCCAATTTTGGAATCAATGTCATGAATCAGTACCCCCTTTGGGTCAAACCATGATTCAGAAATTCTGGCTTGTAAGACATCAAGTTCCCATGCACCTTGTTCCGGGTGTTGGGCAAAGGCGGCATTATTTGTTTCCAACCAAGAAGATGCATCTTTGGGAAAATCAAATGGGCGAGTGGTGATCGTGGTGCCACGCTTTGCGAGAGGTTGAGGTAGCGGAAGCGCAACACGCAGTTGCAACAATTCACGACCACGCTGCAGTCCAAACTCTTGGGCCAGTGTGCGGTGCAATTGAGATGCCTCAAACACCCACCAATGGACACGACCTCCACCCTCGGATTTCACGATGTCAACGGCTGCTGTCATCAGTTCGTTTCCGATTGTGGCCATGTCGTATCGATGGTGGGGATGAACCACCAAATCAAGCGACCATGACTCGTTGCCGCGGGATAATTGACAATATGCAATTGGGTGATCGTGGTCTTCTTCAGTGGCAATCAGGCCGATGAATCCGGGACGTCCACCTTGTCGCAGGTCGAGCCATAGGTGGTCACTCAAAGGCCGAACTCCGTCGGCCCGCTCCGCGTCAACGAGCAGTTCCGAGATATTTTGGATGTCAGCAGTATCCATTTGTCGCTTGATGATGAGGGAACGCACATAGAAAGGGTACCCTCGCGCGGTGGGAAAGCCCCGAACTCCGAAAGCACGTTCTCGTGAAATCGAACGACGATTGGTCGAGATCTATCCAGTTGCGATCTGTGAACTTACTCATGCCAATGCCTTCGAATTGCTGGCAGCCACGATTCTGTCTGCTCAATGCACGGATGTGAGAGTCAACATGGTGACACCTGCACTTTTCAAGAAATATCCCACCCCAAAAAAACTTGCCAATGCAAATGTCGCCGACGTCGAAGTGCTAATCCGATCCACCGGTTTTTTTCAGACCAAGGCGCGCAACCTTGTAGGTATGGCCCAAAATGTGATGGAGCGTTATGACGGCGAGATTCCAATTGAGCTAGAAGACCTGATCACTCTGCCAGGAGTTGGTCGCAAGACTGCCAATGTGTTGCGCAGCGTTGTATATGGCTTGCCGGGACTCGCTGTTGATACGCATGTCGGCCGTTTGTCGCGACGATTGGGTCTTACAACCGAAGAAGACCCCGTCAAGGTTGAAAGGGTTCTGAATGATTTTTTACCTCCAGAACAGTGGGGTGGATTTGGTTTGCGCCTCATCCTGCATGGGCGCCGAGTTTGCGACGCAAAAAAACCAAAATGCGGTATTTGTGAATTTGAAGACATCTGTCCCTCGACACTCATGCCGTCCAAAAAAAAGCCAAAGCAAGAACTAAAAGCGAAATCCCAGACTAAACCCCAGACGAAAGGATCAAGATGAGCGACACCATCCGTGCTGAACTTTCTGCCGCCGCCGAGGCTCTGGAGCGATATCGCCTGCGCGTGAGTGGTTTAGTCGACTCAGTGGGACCCGACCGTGAGGACCTCGTAGCGGCGCTTTATGAGGCAGAGCGAGCATTGCTTGGTGCACAGCGACTCGTGGCTCGGGCTGGCAAACTTGCTCGCTAAAACTGTTCTCTTTGGGTGCTCCTGGCTGGGTAGTTTGACTAGGTGACAGAACTGAGGCCCCGAGCCGACATTGTGGCAATGGATAAGTACCACTCGCCCCAAGTTGATGTCGCCGTGCGCCTCAATACCAATGAATCTCCACTTCCTGTTCCGCCTGAGTGGATTCAAGATGTCAGTGACGCCGTAAAAAATGTTGCTTGGAACAGGTACCCCGATCGATCCGCTCGTCCCTTGCGTGAAGCGATTGCCAACCGCCATGGCGTGAGTCCAAATAATGTTTTCGTGGCAAACGGGTCAAACGAAGTTTTGCAAACACTTCTTTTGACCTATGCAGGTGCTGGCCGCACCGTCGCAACCTTTGAGCCCACGTATCAGTTGCACGCCCACTTTGCTCGAATCTCGGGAGCAAAAGTTGTGTCGGGTAAGCGTGATGCTGATTTTGAATTACACGAATCTGAAATTCGGCGAGTACTAGAAACTGCCCAGCCCGAAGTCATATTTTTGTGTAGTCCAAATAATCCAACTGGCCGCCTCGAGCCACGTCGCAATATTGAAGTTGTGGTTGCCAACGCCCCGGGGCTGGTCATAATTGACGAGGCCTACGCCGAATTCTCGGACTGGAGCGCACTTGAACTTGTAACGGAGCACTCCAATGTTGTCGTTACACGAACTTTTTCAAAAACCTGGTCACTTGCGGCGTTGCGCCTCGGATATGCAATCGCGTCAACGCGAATTGTCGAGGAGTTGAACACGGTTGTGATGCCCTACCACTTGGATGCCCTCAAGCAGGTTGCGGGCGAGCGTGCCTTGCAATATGTCGAACAGATGCAATCTCGTGTTGCCGGAATCGTTCAAGAGCGCGACCGCATTGCCGACCGACTTGGCCAGCTCGGGATCGAGACATGGCCAAGTGGTGCAAACTTCATCTTGTTTCGACCAATCTCTGCTGCGTCGACGGGTCCTGAGACGGTCTGGCAAAAATTACTCAATGCAGGTGTCTTGGTGCGAGATTGCAGTACTTGGTCGGGTCTCGATGGCTGCCTTCGGGTGACCGTTGGAACCCCAGTGGAAAACGATTTATTCCTAAAGGCGCTTTGTTGGGCCGTGGGCAAGCGAGAATAGTCCCATGGCTCGCACGGCAACTCGTAATCGCTCTACAAAAGAAACCTCGATTGATGTCAGTATCAATATTGATGGCCAAGGTCGATCATCGGTGTCGACAGGCATACCTTTTTATGATCACATGCTCGATCAGTTGGCTCGTCACGGCGGATTCGATCTCAATGTAGAAGCAAAAGGTGACCTACACATCGACACGCATCACACGGTTGAAGACGTTGCAATAGCAATTGGCGAGGCCTTGCGTGAGGCACTAGGAGACAAAGCAGGTGTACGGCGTTTTGCGAGTGGCACATTTCCCCTTGATGAAGCACTTGTTGAAATTTCACTTGACCTTAGTGGTCGTCCATTTGTGGCTTGGGACGTTGAGTTGCCTGAATGCCTACCGTTGGGAAACCCGGCTTTTGATCCTTCCTTGGCAGAACATGCAGTCGCTTCGTTGGCAACGGCTGCCAACATCACATTGCATGTCAATCTGCGCGCAGGTCGCAATGTTCATCACATTATCGAGGCAACATTTAAGGGATTGGCTCGCTGTCTGCGCGATGCAGTACGCATTGACTCGTCAGGAGTACCCTCTACAAAGGGCGTTCTTTCGTGACTCGACCGCCGCGCATCGCGGTGCTTGACTATGGAATAGGAAATCTGCGCTCTGCTCAAAAAGCATTAGAACGAGTAGGGGCCCAAGCAACTCTCACGACGTCACATTCCCAAATTACTGCGGCAGATGCAGTCGTGCTCCCTGGTGTTGGTGCATTCGGTTCGTGCATGGACGCATTGCGATCCGCTGATTTAGAAGATGTCACTTTGCGTTCAATACGCAGTGGCAAACCATTTCTTGGCATCTGCGTTGGGATGCAGATGTTGTTTACACGCAGTGAAGAGGACCCCAACGCAACGGGGCTTGATGTCTTTAGTGGAAACGTACGCTGGATCCCAACCACCGTACCAAGACCACAAATGCAATGGAATCAGTTGGACATCGTCAAGTCGGATGCCATGTTCAAGGGACTCGATCCAAATCCGTGGATGTATTTTGTGCATTCGTTGCATGGTGTTCCCAATGACGAGTCTCAGGTTGCCGCCACCGTGCAATATGGCGCCAAACTTAATGTGGCTTTTCGCAAAGAAAACGTCTTTGCCACGCAGTTTCATCCAGAGAAGTCTGCTGCAGACGGTCTCGCCCTTCTTCGCAATTTCGTTCTAGTGGCTAGTAGATCATGATTTTATATCCAGCGATAGATATTCGTGGTGGCTGTGTTGTTCGTTTGCGTCAGGGTGATTATGCAGATGAAACTATTTACGGCCCTGATCCTGTCGCCGTCGCCACGGCATTTGCAGATGCAGGAGCATCATGGGTTCATGTGGTTGATTTAGACGCGGCGCGCAGTGGAGATCCCGTCAATCGCCAGGTCATAACCGCAATAGCACATGTGTTGCGTGGTCGCGCGCAGTTGCAGGTGGGTGGTGGAGTTCGATCCACAAGAGACGTTGACCAACTTGCAACAGCAGGGGTTTCTCGCGTCGTTATGGGGTCTGCAGCGGTGGGTAATCCTGCACTTGTTGCTCAGGCGTCCAATGTTTTGCCAATCGCAGTGGGTCTAGATCATCGTGGTGGTGAAATATCTGTAAACGGATGGACGAAAGCGAGTGGAATTTCACTTACTGATGCACTTGGAATGTTTGATGCCGCGTCGGTTTTTGTAATCACTGATATTTCGCGCGATGGTATGTTGCAGGGCCCAGATATTGATGGCCTTCGGGCGGCCGCTGATGCCACGGCGATTCCGGTGATTGCAAGTGGTGGAGTCGGCTCGCTTGAGCATTTGGTGCAATTGACAGATGTACCAAAACTGCAAGGAGTCATCGCCGGCAAGGCAATTTATGAAAATCGCTTCAGCGTGCAAGAGGCAATTCAGGTCTTAGAGGTTGGTCATAAATGAGTTCTGTCCAAACTGATGTAGTCGCTCGGGTGATCCCGTGTCTTGATGTAACTGACGGAAGAGTCGTAAAAGGTGTGAATTTTGTCGACCTTCGAGATGCAGGAGACCCAGTCGAACTTGCCGCCCGATATGACGCCGAAGGAGCAGATGAACTGGTTTTCCTTGACATCACAGCGTCGTCTGATCGCCGCAACACGATGATCGACGTGGTGTCGCACACTGCCGAACAAGTATTCATACCGCTGACAGTTGGTGGCGGAATTAGACAGTTATCCGATGCGCGGGCCTTGCTTCGAGCTGGTGCCGATAAAGTCAGCGTCAATACATCTGCTGTCGAGCGCCCTGAACTAATCGCCGATATTGCACTTGAATTTGGAGCACAGTGCGTGGTTTGTGCCATTGATGCAAAACGAAGTGTTACTGGTAGATCGTGGGAAGTATTCCTGCACGGAGGCAGAACTGCAACTGGGATAGATGTCCTTGAGTGGGCAACACGTGCAGTGTCTCTGGGGGCAGGTGAGATTTTGTTGACATCAATGGATCGCGATGGAACTGGTGAAGGATTTGATCTTGTTCTGACTCGTGCTGTTGTTGATGCAGTTGGAGTGCCCGTTATCGCAAGTGGCGGGGTCGGCACGCTTGATCACTTGGTTGACGGAATCGTGCAAGGCGGCGCGAGCGGGGTACTGGCAGCATCAATTTTTCACTTTGGTCAACACACTGTGGGCGAGGCTAAGACGCTGATGCAATCGCACGGGATACGAGTTCGTCCAATACCGAATTCTTCCCCTGATTGAAAGAACCAGCCATAAAATGATCGGCATCAAGCAACACATCAAGTGAGGTGTTCTGCCAAGTGTTGGAGGCAACCTGTGCATCTTCGATGCTCGTGAATTGGTCGTGGTCGGGCATCAAAATAAATTTGTGATGATGATCGTGCGCAGTAACAGGGGGACTCGGGAACATCGCCAATGGCGGAGCGACTGCAATCCAGGCTCCAATTCGTGGCTCTAAAACAGAAAGTGCGGTTGCCGCCCCGAAGGAGTATCCAGCAACAATGATTGGTAGGTCACCAACGACATGCGACATCAGGTCAATAGCTGCGGCAATATCAAGTCGTTCGGCTCCGTTGCCATCATGTTCGCCTTGGCTCATACCCACTCCGCGAAAATCAAATGCCAGAGCAGGGCAAGATGCATTGATGGCCGCCTGCACAAGAGCTGCCACCACATGGTCATGTCGACTGCCACCATAGAGCGGATGCGGGTGACAGACCACGAATCCGGCACTGGCTTGACCATCTGTTCGCCAAAGGTCTCCTTCCAGAATCAGATTGTCAATCGTCAAGAGATGGACCAGCTCTTTATGCATGCCTCGCACGGTATCGCAGGTACGGGCGTCAAATCGGGCGGGAGCAAATGGGCCTCAAGCCGTAGCATAGAAAAATGAGTGATGCTTCCAGCGCCCCCAAGGGCGCGCAAATTTCGGCCTCGCCAGAGCAGTTGGCTGCAGTTGCTTTCAATAAAGATGGCCTTGTTCCAGCAATCTCGCAGTGTCGTGCGACGGGTCGCGTATTGATGATGGCGTGGATGAGTCGGGAATCCCTGCTTGAGACGTTTGCTCAGGGACGCATGGTGTATTGGAGCCGCAGTAGAAACGAATTGTGGCGCAAGGGTGATACGAGTGGTGACGCGCAATTCGTGCGTGAGGCTTACTATGACTGCGATGGGGATACGTTGTTATTTATTGTCGACCAGGAAGGCGATGGCGCCTGTCATACCGGTGAGTATTCGTGTTTCTTCAACACTTTTGGTGATGCAAAAATTGAAGAGTAATCGATGAATACCCAAATTAAACCGACACTTGATGAATTCCGAAAGTTAGCCAAGTCGTACACGGTTGTCCCAGTTTGGACGGAAGTGTTGGCTGATCTCGAAACACCGGTAGCGGCTTTTGCAAAACTTGTCGGGGACGGTGATGGATTCTTGCTTGAGTCGGTCGAGCACGGGGAACGATGGAGTCGTTTTTCTTTTGTCGGACGCAATCCGCGTGCAACGCTGACTCTGCGCGATGGCTCGATCACGACCGTGGGTGATGTTCCAGATTCGGTTCCCCTCGACAAAGGAATGCTTGTTGCAATGGAAGCGTTGCTGGATATTTATCGTGCCCCCGTAGTGGAAGATCTGCCCCCGTTGCAAGGGGGGCTGATGGGGTTTCTGGGATACGACATCATCCGAGAAGTGGAGCATCTCCCAAACGCGGCACCCGATGATCGGTGTCTGCCGGACGCAACAATCAGCGTTATCGGATCACTTGCTGCATTTGATCATTGGCGTCAACGTGTCTACATGCTTGAGAGTGTGCCGGTCGCAGGACTAGACCAAGCCGCAGTTGATGCTGCTTATGTCATGGCGACTCAACGAGTCGAACAAGGCGTCCAAGACATGTGTCGCCCACTTGAGTATGTCGCCGTCGAGCCTCCAGTGACAGATGAAGACCTTCCCCCGATGACGTCATCAATGTCTGGCGGTAGTTATCAACGAGCAGTTGAAGTAGCCAAAGAGTACATTCGCGCAGGAGACATTTTTCAGGTGGTGTTGTCGCAGCGTTTCGACATTGATTTACAAGCAGAACCGTTTGATGTTTATCGTGTCTTGCGCCAAGTAAACCCCAGTCCCTACATGTACTTTTTGCGCCAACCTGGCCTCACGATTGTCGGTGGATCGCCCGAGCCAATGGTGCAGGTGCAAAATGGTCGCATCATCAGTCGACCCATCGCTGGCACTCGCAAGCGTGGACGCAACGATGAACATGATCGCCGATTAGCGGCAGAACTGCGGGAAAATCCCAAGGAAGGCGCGGAGCACATCATGCTCGTTGATCTCGCCCGCAATGATGTTGGCCGTGTCGCAAAATTTGGCTCGGTCGTGGTTGATGAACTTATGACGCTTGAGCGTTATAGCCATGTCATGCACTTGACGTCACAAGTATCAGGTGACCTCCGCGAAGGGCTCGGCCCCATTGACGTCTTGCGAGCCACATTGCCCGCCGGCACGGTGAGTGGAGCACCAAAAGTTCGTGCCATGGAAATCATTGACGAACTAGAACCCGTCAAGCGTGGTCCATATGCAGGAGTTGTGGGTTATGTTGACTTTGCCGGAAACCTCGACACGGCGATTGCGATTCGCACGATGTTCGTCGGCCCAAACGGCGCATCGTTGCAAGCGGGGGCAGGAATTGTCGCAGACAGCATTCCTCAAGATGAGGAATTGGAATGCCACAACAAAGCAGCGGCTTTACTTGCCACAATCCCTGCCGCACGAAAGATGACACAACGCAGGCGTCAAGCAGGTACCCGGGCATGAGCATTCAACATTGTGTCGCACCTCGTGATGTCGTATTTGTTCAGGGTGATGATGCTCAAGCCTTTTTACACTCACAACTTGCACAAGATCTAAGCTCAGTCGCTATTTCAGAAAGTGTCGAAAGCTTGTTGCTCGAACCATCTGGGCATGTTGTTGCACTCGCACGGGTGGTGCGGCACGCCGATACGGTTTACACGCTTGATGTCGATGCTGGTCTTGGTGATGTAGTTATAAATCGTCTGAGCAAATTCATCTTGCGAGCCAAAGTAACAATGAGATTGAGTGATTTTGTTGTTCATTCTTATTGGGGTCATGGTGCGCGGGGTGTTGTTGGCCAAGGGATAGGCAGGGCAAGCGTGGCATGGGCTGTTGCCGGTTCAGATGGCTACCAAGATGCTGTTGACTTCGTGGGTCTTGATGCGGATGCCCCAAAGATAGGTGACGAGGCGTCGCAAAAAGAATGGCAGATGCACCGCACCGACTTGCATTGGCCAAGAGTCGGCTCTGACATCGATGTCGGAGATATTCCGGCCAGTACCGGCGTGACAAGCGTGGCAGTCAGTTTTACAAAGGGTTGTTATCCAGGGCAAGAACTCGTCGAGCGCATGGACTCACGGGGGTCAAATGCGCCGACAGTGCTCCGAGCACTCCGAGCCGCGTCTTATCAAGTCGGAGATGTCATACATCAAGATGGTGTTGATATTGGTCACATAACATCTGTGGGTCAAAAATGGGCTTTGGCACGTATCAAGCGTGGACACGAATTTGGAGCGGTGCTTGGGCCCTAGCGACGGCTTTGTGCGAGTAGTAGCAATTCAGATCGAAGCGAATCAAAATCAGGCAAACCATTCAATTCCTGAAACTCATCGGCAGTATTTATCTTTTCAAGCAAAGTTGCCAGATCAAGCGAGCAGTTCTTGGCAGCCAAAAGCCAGGTGATTGCGCCTTCTTGGTTTCCGCCTAAAACCAACGCACGTGCAACATTGAGGGCAGTGTCGCTAAATGGGCACAATGCAAAAGATTTTGAGCCATAACTGATTGCGGTATCAATACTTTTGTTGTCAACGAGCATGCCGGTTACAAGCGCATCACGCAAAAAATCTCCGGTTGGGTCTGGTTGTTGCCAGACGGTTTCTGGTCTAGATCGCAATGCTTGTACTTGATAGATCACCAAAAATGCCATGAAGGGAAGGAATCCCTGCAGGCTTGTGGTGAAAAACAACGAAAGCAATGCAGCCACAGTTGCGCCAAGGCTGAACCGAATCATTATGACCCGACCGTGACGCGGGAATAATCTCTCTAGGACACTTGAAACGATTGCTCCACCATCAAGGGGGAGCACCGGCAGAAGATTCAAGACTCCAAGCGCAATACTTGCCCACCACACGGCGACTGATGCTTCAGACGTGCCGATATCGAATCGATTTGTTGGATTGATATCGCTAGCCAATAAAATTAAAGTTCCCACCGTGATCTGCAGAGCAGGGCCCGCAACAGCAATGACGGCGCGCTCAAACCATTGCAATGGTCTTGGGGATTGATATGCGGCGTATGCAACTAAAAAGTCAAGAGAGATTCGTGCATCTGCTCCGTAGGCGCGTGCTGCCAATGCATGTCCAAGTTCATGTAAAACAGTAAAGGCACCAATTGCAGAAGCAGTCCAGAAGCCGAGTGAGCCACCATAAATAAAGACGATCAGAATCAAAAAGAATACAAATCCACGCCTTACTTCAATAGGAAAACCCAAAATCTTGAGGTCGCGGTGCCGTTGGGGTAGAGACCACTGTGCCACATGTTTCATTCTATAGATTGTGCTCAAAAGCAGAGCCCGCGCCTAGACTTTATGAGTGCCTTACGTCTACGCCTTTGACCACAAATACCGCCGAGCTCCAATGGAACTCAAAGATCTACTGGGGGGCAAAGGTGCCAATCTGGCTGAAATGATGAGCGTGCTCAAATTGCCAGTTCCGCACGGATTCACAATCACCACCGACGCTTGTCGTGACTACATGCATGGTGGATGGCCGAAGTCTCTTGATAAAGAAATTGCCATGCAAGTCAAATCTCTTGAGGCGAAAATGCGTCGTGGTCTTGGTAATGCAACAGATCCATTGTTGGTTTCGGTGCGCTCAGGAGCGAAGTTTTCAATGCCCGGCATGATGGACACCGTTCTCAATTTGGGATTAAATGACAAAAGCGTCAAAGGTCTGGCAATTTCTACAAATAATGAGCGTTTTGCCTATGACTCATACCGACGATTTATTTCGATGTACGGGCGCATTGTTTTGGGTGTCGACGGCGAAAAATTTGAGCACGCTCTTGAGGCCGCAAAAGCCAAATGCAACGCCAAGACCGACGCCGATGTTCCAGCCGACGTACTAAAGGATTTGTGCGAGCAATTCAAGGCGACAGTGGCAGAACAGACAGGAAAACCTTTTCCTCAAGATCCGACTAAACAATTGCGAGGCGCAGTCGAGGCGGTATTTCGTTCATGGAATGGCCCCCGCGCAATCGCATACCGCGTCCGCGAAAAAATAAGTCATGATCTTGGCACGGCAGTGAATGTGCAGGCGATGGTCTTTGGAAACCGAGACGATAATTCCGGAACGGGTGTTGGATTTACTCGCAATGCGGCGACGGGCGCCAATAAACCATACGGCGACTTCTTGGTTAACGCTCAAGGTGAAGATGTTGTTGCCGGTATCCGCAACACTGAAGACCTTGAGGCAATGAAGAGAAAGTTTCCGACGATTCATGCTGAGTTGATGGCGATCTTTGTTCGCTTAGAGAAGCACTACAAGGATATGTGTGACACCGAGTTCACTATTGAGCAGGGCAAACTCTGGATGTTACAAACTCGTGTTGGCAAGCGAACGGGGGCCGCAGCGCTCAAAATGGCCGTTGATATGACTAAGTTGTCAGCGCCAAAGGGTGGCTGGAAAATCAGCAAGCGTGAGGCTCTGTTGAGGGTGACCGCTGATCATTTAGATCAGGTTCTGCATCCACAGTTTGCCAACAAAGGAAAAGTTTTAGCCAAGGGATTAGCGGCGTCACCAGGAGCGGCAGTAGGCAAAGTGTATTTCACCGCAGATGATGCAGTAGATGCTGCTGATCGGGGAGAAGCGATCATTTTGGTGCGAAGCGAAACAAGCCCCGAAGATGTTCACGGCATGATGGTGGCGAAAGGTATTTTGACTGCGCGCGGTGGCTTGGTAAGTCACGCTGCTGTTGTTGCTCGTGGCTGGGGTACTCCGGCAATCGTCGGTGCTGACATGGTCAAAATTGAGGGAAAATCTTTCACTGTTGGCGAGGTCACCGTAAAAGAGGGCGATGTCATTTCGCTTGACGGTTCAACCGGAGAAGTTGTACTGGGAGAACTTCGCCTTGAAGCCGCAGAACCTCCCAAAGAGTTCAAAGTAATTCTCAAGTGGGCAGACGAGGTCCGCAAGGGCAAATTGAGTGTGCGTGCCAATGCTGACACAGCAGAGGACGCCGACAAAGCCCGTGAACTCGGTGCGCAGGGGATAGGTCTTTGTCGAACAGAGCACATGTTCTTGGCGCCTGATCGACTTCCAGTGGTGCGTCGAATGATTTTGGCCAACACGCCTGAAGAAGAAACAATGGCCCTTGAAGAATTGCGCCAAGTTCAAAAAGAAGATTTCGCTGGTTTGTTGCGAGCGATGTCTGGATTGCCCGTCACGATCCGTCTGTTAGATCCGCCCTTGCATGAATTCTTGCCGCGGGTCGACGAACTAGAGATTAAAAAAGCCGTTTCTGGCTTGACCGAACAGGAACAAGACCTGCTCAAAGCAGCGCACAGTTGGGCGGAGTTCAATCCCATGCTCGGAACGCGCGGCGTGCGGCTTGGTGTCGTAAAACCAGGCCTTTATGCCATGCAAGTGCGGGCACTGATGGAGGCCGCTGATGAAGTTGCGGGGGAAGGCTACCAACCTGTCATTGAAGTCATGATTCCGCTCACCGTGACACGCGAAGAAATGGCTCTTGCCCGCAGTTGGGTCGAAGAGGTTCTCGCCGATGTTAATTCTCGGCCAATGCCTAAATCCAAGAAAGGCTCCAAGCGTATCGTGCGACCAAAAGTGACAATTGGCACAATGATTGAAACGCCTCGTGCTGCTTTGCGTGCCGATGAACTAGCAGAGGTTTCAGATTTCTTTAGTTTTGGAACCAACGATCTAACCCAAATGACCTTTGGCTTTAGTCGCGACGATATTGAAAGTCGCATGATGCCTGCCTATCTAGAGGCTGGTCTGCTGAAGCGCAATCCATTTGAGACCATTGATCAAACTGGTGTCGGAGAACTGGTTGAAATTGCCGCCAAGCGTGGTCGCAAAGTTAAGCGTGGAATGAAACTTGGCGTCTGCGGCGAACACGGTGGAGACCCCGAATCAATCGGATTGTTTTATCGTGCTGGTCTTGATTATGTCAGTTGCTCTCCCTACAGAGTTCCGATTGCTCGGCTATCGGCAGCGCAAGCAGTTATTGGTGGAAGCAAGTCTGAAACCAAGTGACAGGCTAGTATTCATTCGATGTTTTTTTTAGGAGCCAAGGTAGATCTGGACATCAGTGCGTGGCACTGGCTTTTGTTAAATGGCTTATTGGCCGCTTTATTGTTGATAGATATTCTTGTTATCCATCGCAAGGCTCATGTCGTTAAGCCCAAAGAAGCTGTCTTTGAAACACTTGTCTGGGTGGCAATCGGTTTAGCATTTGGCGGCTGGATGGCTTTTGAATTTGGCAGTGCAGCGGGTGGAGAATACATCGGCGGATACTTAATCGAAAAAAGTCTCAGTGTCGACAATGTTTTTGTGTGGGCGGTGTTGTTCTCTCACTTTAAGGTTCCGTCCCAGTATCAACATCGCGTCCTTTTCTGGGGAATTTTTGGTGCTCTCATCATGCGACTTGGCTTCATTTTTGCTGGTGTTGCAATCATTGACACTTTCAAGGTTTCGCTCATAGTCTTTGGTCTTTTTTTGGCCTACACAGGGGTGCAACTACTGCGCAGCGGGGATGACGATTTTGACCCCCAAGAAAGCAAAGTCTTAAAAGCCTTTAACCGAGTCATTCCTAGTTCTGAGGCTTTGGATGGTCAAAAGCTCTTCACTGTCGTCAATGCCAAGCGGGTGGCCACACCGTTGCTCGCCGTGCTCGTCATGGTTGAAGTCTCTGATGTCATCTTTGCAGTCGACTCGGTGCCGGCAGTGCTGGCGGTAACGAGCGAGCAATATATTGCCTTTGCCTCCAATGCCTTTGCGATTTTGGGACTTCGAGCCCTCTACTTTGTGGTTGCAGGCATGCGGGACCGTTTCCAGTATCTACAAACTGGACTGGGCATCATCTTGATCTTTGTCGGGGTCAAGATGGTCTGGTCCTACTGGCATCATCTTTCGATTGTTATTTCATTATCAGTGATTATCCTCGTCTTGGCAGGTTCGATTTTTGCGTCAATCAGGTCGGGGGAACCCCCTACCAAAGAGGACACGCCGAAGCATTAGTGTTTGGAAATGGGAATTGTTGACGACGATATCGAGCGAGTTCGCAATGCCGTATCGATCGTTGATGTCGTTACCGAATATGTCACCTTAAAACGAGTTGGCAGGGGTCTCGTCGGTCTTTGTCCTTTTCATTCTGAAAAATCCGGATCGTTCAATGTTCGTGAAGACACGGGGCGATACAAATGTTTTGGGTGTGACGCTGGGGGTGATGTTTTCAAGTTCATTCAAGACATTGAGCATCTCGACTTTGTTGCCTCTGTCGAACGACTCGCTGTGCGGGCGGGTATCGAATTGCATTACACAACGGGTGCAGGCGCAGGTAAAGATCGCAAGCGTCGTCAACAATTGCTCGAAGTAATGGAAAAAGCAGTGGCATGGTATGAAACGCGACTACTAGAGAGCCCCGATGGCAGACCCGCGCGTGACTATCTGCGGTCAAGGGGGATTTCAGGGGAAATCGCCCGACAGTTTCGGCTGGGTTGGGCTCCTGATGATTGGGACACGCTTTGTCGGGAGATCGGGGTCGCCGATGATCTTTTGCAGGATGTCGGACTTGGGTTTATCAACAAGCGTGGGCGGATGCAGGATTCTTTTCGTGCTCGGGTGTTGTTTCCTATTTTTGATGAGACAGGTGCACCTGTTGCCTTTGGCGGACGAGTGTTGCCAGGCAGTGACGATCCTGCCAAATATAAAAACTCAAGCGAGACCGCGATTTATGCCAAGTCACGAACCTTGTATGGTGTGAATTGGGCAAAGAACGAAATCGTCAAGGCCGACACAGTTGTGGTCTGTGAGGGCTACACCGATGTCATTGGCTTTCATCGCTCGGGGGTAGGAATCGCTGTGGCTACGTGCGGAACTGCACTAACAGAAGATCATGTGCGTTTGCTCAAGAGATTTGCTAAAAAAGTGGTTCTTGCATTTGATGCTGATTCTGCGGGTCAAGGGGCGGCAGCACGTTTCTATGAATGGGAGAAGCGATACGACGTGCAAGTTGGGGTTGCACGTTTCCCGCAAGGCAAAGATCCTGGCGACTTGGCATCAAGTAATCCAGATGCGCTACGCCAAGCGGTGTCTACGGCAACCCCATTTTTGGGCTTTCGAGTGCAACGAGTACTTGATGCCGGAAACATTAAAACTCCGGAAGGTCGTGCTCGCACTGCTGAGTCTGCAATCATGATCATCAATGAACACCCAGATATCAACCTGCGTCGTTTGTATGCAAGTGAAGTGGCTATGTTCACCACACTTCCTGCCCAAGATATGGTTCGCATGGTGGAACGCGGGGGTAGCGGACGCGTAACGGTGGCAACACCGGTGCGCCAGCAAGCCCAGGGGGCAGGTTTTGTTGCCCTCACAATGCTGATTCATCGCTGGAACGACATAGCTCCGTGGTTAGTGGAGGCACTTTTTGCTCAAGATAGTTATCGCCAGGCGTTTAATGCAATCGTTGACGCTGACGGCAACGTCGAGGCTGCTCTATTGCTCGTTGAAGGCGAAGCACGAGACATTATTGAACGAGCCGCAGTATCAGATTTCGAGACTGACCCGGTCGTGGAAGCTCGGATGTTGTTGGCTGCAGCGATTCGGCGCGAATTGGCACAGCGAGTTCACATCACCGACCCAGACGAAATTCGCCAAGACCGTCAAGCACGGATCATTCTGTCTGACATTGACAATCCGCGCAAAGCCAATGATGCCGCAGTGCAGTTGTTACAGTGGCTGACAAGTCGCACGACCTCAGCAGCATGACAAAGAAATTCACAATTCCGGCGCCTCCAGAGGGAGTAGACCCTGCTGACTGGTTGTCATTGCTTGCGTCCCGTGATCAAAAAGGACACATCGATCAAGGTGATGTTGCTCTGGTTTTTAGGGATGTCGTTCTCACCGAAGAAATATTGACATCGGTAACCGAAATCCTTCAGGATGCCGGATATGTCATCGTTGATGAAACTACAGTCGCAGCAGAAGTCAAAGCAGCGGCCTCTGCCTCAGTTCGAAGTCAGAAAAATGCCTCCAAATCTCTCGCGGCATCCAATGGCGACACCGTTGGTCTGTATTTGCACGAAATTGGTCAAGTGGAACTGCTGACGGTTGCAGATGAACGCCGACTTGGCAAGGCAATTCAACTCGGACTTCAAGCAGAAGTAACCGAATTGCCCGAGGGTGCGTCGTTGCGCGAACGACGAGACAGACGAGGCGTGATTCAAGAAGGAGAAAAAGCGGTTCAAGAACTGATAGAAGCCAACCTTAGACTTGTCGTTTCCATCGCCCGACGTTATGCAGGGCGTGATTTGCAACTAGCCGACCTTATTCAAGAAGGCAATATTGGCCTCATGCGAGCGGCAAAGAAATATGACTGGGAAAAAGGTTTCAAGTTTTCGACATATGCCACATGGTGGATTCGTCAGGCAATGATGCGCGCATTGGCCGAGCAAGGTCGCACTATTCGTATTCCTGGACACGTCGTCGGAGAAATACAGCGATTGACGAGGGCACAACGAGAACTTGTCATCGAATTGAAACGAGAGCCCACGATTGAAGAACTCTCAGAAAGAACATTCCTTGAGCCAGAAAAAATTTCCGAGTTAATGCAACTCTCTACTGTGACAATGAGTCTTGATGCACCCGTTTCCCAGGATGAAGACAGTTCTGCTGGTTATGAGCGGGTATACGACCCCGAACAAGAGACTCCGCTTGACATTGCTGAACGTCAACAACTCACTGAAATTATTCAATTTGAACTACAAAATTTGCCAGAACGAGAGAGGCGAATTTTGGAAAAGCGTTTTGGTATTGGTATCCACAATACTTCGCCGCGCACACTTGACGATGTGGCCGAAGAAGAAGGTGTCACTCGTGAACGCATTCGCCAAATTGAGCAGAAGACTCTGGCAAGGCTGCGCCACCCAAACAACAGCCTAAAACTCAGGGGATTAATCGACGAAACATGACGCAATTGTCGGTAAATGTGTTGGTCAGGACGTGTGCCACTAGAGTGTTAATGCCATAACACGGGCATGTTCAGACGGTTTGCCGTTTGACGCGCGCGACCTTCCGGGGTGGCTCAGTTGGCAGAGCAACGGACTGTTAATCCGTTTGTCGTGGGTTCGAGCCCCACCCCCGGAGCTGCTGGCGGCGGCGGGTCGTGGTCCTCCACGGCCCGACCTCGCCGCGTCGGGGCCGGTAGCTCAGTGGGCAGAG